>Ga0189278_10147_pt1 | contig 76582 bp, 73 predicted proteins | sample N26A9minimetaG_FD_130326 | JGI IMG/M metagenome (GOLD analysis project Ga0189278, IMG submission 130326) | Marine microbial communities from the Costa Rica Dome - N26 A9 mini metaG | ecosystem: Environmental > Aquatic > Marine > Oceanic > Photic zone | place: Costa Rica: the Eastern Pacific...
CATCAAAGTTCCATATGAGAACGTCGTGCAGATGGTTGAACTGATCCGTGGTGATGAAGAGCTGCACGAGGCTTTACGGAAGAAAATCTGGTTTGCGGCCTATGCCGAAAAGCATGATCTGGAGGTTCACGATGATGAGTTTGTAGAGCTGAACCCGCTCGAGGCTCATGACACCATTATCGATTTCAGGAAATGGTACCTGATGAAAGCTCCGGCTCGCTTTGACAAAAGGGACATGATCGTTGCGACATGGCTGGCCATCGATTTGGAGGAGGGCAGGCTGACATCACTCAGAACTGAACAGGCTCGAGACTTCATCAAGGAAAACTATGCGCGCTATATCTCCTTTCCGGGGGAGGAGGCGTGATGGAGAAGATTGTTGCAATAGATGCCAATGAAATCAGCCCGATCATGAAAAACTTCGGGCCGGAAGGATTGATCGCCACCGCAAAACGGGGTTGAAAGAGCTTCGGAACAATTAGTGAACATTTGAGACGAGTTTGGACACAGGACCCATGGCGGATTTTGAAGATTTGACCGGCTGGCGGGAAGAGCTGGCCGCATTTGAGAAAACGGAAGAAGGCAGGGCATTCTTTGCCGGCAACAAGCGCTACCGCGGCCGCAAAGTTCCTTATGAAAACCTGGTTCAGGTAGTGGAGCTCATCCATGCCGACGAGGGACTTCATGCGGCATTGAAGAAGACACTCTGGTTTGCTCAATACGTCGAGGAACATGACCTTGAGGCCTATGACGAGGAATACCAGGAACTCCATCCTATCGATGCTTACGATACCATTATTTTCTTCGGACGTTGGTACCTGATGAAATCCCGGATTCAAGTAGACAATAACCGCATTTTTGTTGCCACTAGGCTGGCCACCGATCTTGAGGAGGGCAGGCTGACATCACTCAGAACTGAGCAGGCTCGAGACTTCATCAAGGAAAATTATACGCTTTATGTCTCCTTTCCGGGAGAGGAGGCTTGATGGAGAAGATTGTTGCGATAGATGCCAGTGAAATCTGCCCGATCATGAAAAACTTCGGGCTGGAAGGATTGATCGTCACCGCAAAGCAGGCTGAAACAGCTTTGGAACAATTAGTGAACATTTGAGACGAGTTTGGAAACAGGACCCATGGCTGATTTTGACGACATTACCGGCTGGCGGGAAGAGCTGGCCGCATTTGAGAAAACGGAAGAAGGCAGGGCCTTTTTCGACAAATACAGTTCGTGGAGCCCAACAAGACCCCGGGCACCCAAATTGCCATATGAAACAATCCTCCATTTCGCAGAGTTATTCCTCAGGCATCCGGAAGTTCTTGAGGCGCTGAAGAAATCAGGTGCTTGGCGCGATTATCTGAATGCCAATCCGGATTTTGGCCGGGATGATGAGGGGTTTGATGAGCTTTGCCCGTGGGCGGACAACGAAACCGTGTACGACTTCGAACGCTGGTATGCGATGAAAACGCAGATCCCCTATGACGGTAACCTCGATCCCGGCCGGCGCTTAGCCTACAGGGTTGCGATCGGAGAGCTTCCATCCCTGGCGGCTCCGGAGACCCGGGCTTACGCTGAAAGAGAGCATTCGACGGATATCGCCTTTTCAGACAAGGGGGCGAAATGAGAGAGAAGGTTATTTTTCCGGACGTAAGCAGACGCAGTGCTTCTGTCGTGTGCAAGAGTGTTTCGGAACAATTGATGAACATTTGGTATGGATTTGGACACAGGACCCATGGCGGATTTTGAAGATATTACCGGCTGGCGGGAAGAATTGCAGGCATATTACGAAGAAGGGGGGCAAGAGGCGGTCGATTATATCTATCGACATGATCCAGAGGTCTTCCTTGTGAGTACCAGGCTCTCCCAAGTGCAGCGTTTTGCTGAACTTCTGCTAAAAGACCCGGAACTTAGAGACGCGACTGCTCAGCAAATGGAGTGGTTGAAAGTTGTTGACGCCAATGGGGGAGCCGTTGGCAGGGGGGATCCGGAATGGGACAACCGGCCACTAGAGGCTCACATACTCATGGGAGACTTTTACGAATGGTACTGCCTGAAATCCGGGTATCCTCACGAAGCCAGGCACCTGTATAGTTTTGGTATGTTTACTGCCTGCGATGTCCTTGCGGGAAAATACGAATCTGTTCGGTCAAAGGCGTGTGTCGAATTTTTGCTAGATAGTGGTTACATCGAGCAAGACGAAGGAGGCTTGTGATGAGCAAGCAAACAGTCGTTGCACTCGACCATGCCAAGGTCGGGACGTTGCTCGCCTATACTGTCGAAAAAAAATTACCAAAAGAACAAATGAGGAACAAAGTATTTTCTGTTCTTGATGCCGTTGCTGGATTGGGCGACAAGGTTCTCTATGTACCAAGCGTTGGAACAACAGAACTCACAAACAATATTGCGATTGAATATCTGCCGCATTTCGATGGCTGGTTGAAAAAAAGAACTTACAACAACAAGATCCTCACAGCATCCGAGGTGAAATCCGAGCGGGCCAAGAAGAAATTCGATCCGGATAATAGGCGAAACTCGTCCAGAGGGGGGTATGAAGGCTGGGATATGGATGTCCGGCAGTTCATGCTGAATAGAAACAACAGAGAGAAGTACGATTTTCTCGTTATTAGTGCGGACGGTGCTTTTCTAGATAACAAATTCAATGCCGACAATGCACTTGAGCGCATGAAATTCAGACGGATGAGTTTCAAATCCCTGATGATCTCGATGCTCACCCATCCGGATGTACCGCTGACACCGCAACAGCACGACACAATTGTTCACGCAGCGAACTCGACTAGCCAAAAATTTGGTGCTTTTCACAATCTAGAGCAAAGTCACCCGAAGATTCCTGAAAGCTTCGAGGCAGCGCTCGAGATTAAGAACGCTCACCGACCGATTGAACTCAACGTTGGCAAGCGGTTTAAGAAGTTGGTCAAGAACGGCGCGCCGGTTTTCGTTCTTGGTCTTGCCGCGCCGGTGATATTCAACAAGGTTCAGGCACGTGCGGACGAGCGGAACATACCGTTTGCGCAGGCGGCAAGAGAGCTGGGGCTGGAGTTTACAGAGGACGATCTGAAGTCCATGGCGGCGGAGGCGGGCCTCGACCTGGCCGTTTCGCTGACGCCTGTCGGGCCGTTGAAAAAGGCCTGGGACGTTCTGGGCAATCTGGACGACATTATCGCCTTGACCCAGCTTTATGGCGAAGCCTATCCGGACAACCTGGTGATCCGGAAAATGGCCGAAATTGCGACAACCGTGGAAGGTTCGGAGGCATTTGGGGCCTATGTTTATGGCCGGGACGCGCTGACAGGCGCGGTGGGCAGCGCAATCGACTGGGCGTTTGCCGGCAGCGAGGATGAGGAAGAGGCCTTGCAGGCGCTGCAGGGGATACAGAACGCGCTTGAGGCCGGCGGAGCCGTGGAGCAGGCCGCAAGCCGCGGCGCAACACGCGAACAATTGACTGACACCCTGACGAGAGACGCAGAGCTGCGCCGTGGACAGGTCAGGCAACTGTTGTCGGCGGCCCCGATGGCGGCGACAGATGCGCCGCTTACGGCACCGCGGCTGGAGGATGACAGTCTTTCTTCTGAAACCATCCTGATGGATGGCGGGCAAGTGCCATTGGGCGAGAAGCCGGTTTTGCCAGGCTCTTCCGCCATTCTGGCCCCTGGTTTTGAGGAGGCGCGCCAAAACGGCGTGTCTGAGGGCAGCGTGTCTGGAGCCGGCGGAGTTGGGGCCGAAGTGGGCACCGGCAAGCTGGACGGCGTGAGTGCCACAACGGCGGCCGATGTTGCTGACGCCTCAGCCGGTTTGGCTGCATCTGCTGATCTGGCCCGGAAAAGTTCCTATGACCGATATCGGCAGATCGGCAGAACTGCCGCGGAAGAGGCGGAAGCGCTTGCGGATTACGAAAGGCTGTTCAGGCAAAGCTATGTCGAACTGGGCGGCCACAAGGAGGCTGCCAGGGACTATGCGATTTACCGGTTCAAGCAGATGTGGGGTCTTTCGGCCTTCGCGCCGGAGGCGGAAGGGACCGTATTGAAATATCCGGTCGAGACAGCCTATCCGGATCTTGGAAAAGACGGCCATGGTTACGTGCGCAAGGACGTTGAGGACCTGCTGAAAGCACAGGGTGTACGCGCCGCGAAATGGCATCTGATGCCAAATGACAAGACCGGCCGGGACAGGCGGCAGGCCCCGGCGGACGAGGACGGCTACGGCCCGCGCATGACATTGACCTATGACGACGAGACCGGACAGCGCCATTTGCTGACGGAAGACTTTCAGGCAAATGTCGGCCGGGCTCGGGACAGGGCGTGGCAGACGTACGCCAAAAACAACAGCAGGCGGGCCGCGCGGCAGGCCCCTGCCGCACCGGCTGGAAACGTTCCGGCGGCGCTGGCTGCCGCAGCGCCCGGTAAAGCCGCGCCGCTGGATGGAACTTCCACCGGGGCGCGGTGAAAAAACACCGCCCAGGGCGCACAACCGGGAAGCTTCAAAAAGCCTTTGAGTGGCAAGAGCTTTCCGGAAATGCGTGTCTGAACAACAGGTTCAGACATCTGGCCTTGCTGGACGCTTCGTCAAAACAGGGCTAAAACAGACCTCATACCGGTACTTTGGAAAATTGCGGCTTGGCCGGCAGGAACGCTTTGGCGCTGCCGGATACGTCCGTTCGATCTTTTTCCGGCCGCCTGCGCGGACCGGCCTTGAGGCGCTGCCGCCGTGCCGGCAGTCGGCGCCGATTACACGTTTTCAAGACATTGAGAGAAAGGGACCACCCATGTGCATGTTTGGTGGGGGAGGCTCCAAGCAGCCGGACCCGGAACCGACACCGCCGCCGCCGCGCGAACCCGACCCGCAGCGGCAGGCGCGCAACCTGCAGGAAAACGGGCGCCGGCGCCGGGCCGCCGCCTATAACACCCGGGCCACCAACCTGACCGGCCCGCTGGGCGTTGCCGATTACGGCAGTGCCTCGCGGCCCGGTGTCACACTTTTGGGGCGTGCGTGATGGGAGTTGTCGACGATCTGAAAACCGAGTTGCAATCGGCCCGGGCGGAGCGCCAATGGGTGGAGGCGGACTGGCAGGACTATGTCACCTATACGGCGCCGGACATGGAGCGGGCCTTCAACCGGCCCGGCGGCGTGAGCGCCCGGGATGGCATGAGCGCCCTGCGCGGGTCTGCCGCCCGGGACCGGTCGCGCAAGCTGTACGACCCGACCGCTGTCTGGCTGCTGGACAGGCTTGCTTCCGGCATCGGCTCGCTGACCATGCCCGAAGGCTTTCCCTGGCATGGGGTCGGCTTTGGCGATCCGTTTGCGCCGGCGCCCAGCCAGGCGGACGAGGAGTTTTTCGAACTGGTGCGCGATCACCTGTTCCGTGTGCGGTATTCGGGGCGTTCCGGCTTTGCGCTGGCCAACCGCTCGCGTCTGCTGTCCACCGTGAAACTGGGGACGGGTGTGCTGTTTCCGGTCGAAAACGAGGACAGCCTGGCCGATATCCGCACGCCGGTTCACTACCGCTATGTGCCGCTTTACGAGATTTACCTGGTCATCGATGCCCAGGGCAACGATTGCGGGTTCTTTCGGGTGCGCACGCTGAAGGCGTGGCAGGCGGTGAAGGAATACGCCGGCAAGGTGTCGCCCAAGGTGAAGGAAGACGCGGCCGACGCGAAGCGCAAGAACACGGACTACACTTTCGTGCATGCCTGCTTTGTGCGCGAAGGCGGTCACGCCCAGGCAACCGACACCAGGAAATCCCGGTTCGAGAGCATCCACTTCGAGGAAGACAGCGGGCATATCTGCCGGCGGGGCGGCTTCTTCGAATATCCGCTGGTGATCAGCCGGTGGGACCGGGACGGGCTGTCGCCCTATGGCTCGCCGCCGCAGGCAAAGCTGATGAGCGACATCAAGAGCCTGCAGAGCCTGGCACGAGACGGGCTGATTGCCAGTTCGCAGGCGGTGCGCCCGCCGATCGCCACCCATGCGCAGGAGCGCCAGCTTGACCTCAACCCCGGCCGGATCAACCCCGGGCTGATCGACGAGCAGGGTAGGCCGCTGTTCCGGCCGATGATTGACACGGTGAACCCGGGGGCGGCGGATGCGCAGATCGAGACCATCCGCGAGAAGCTGCGGGTGGGACTTTATGGCGACCTGTGGCAGACGCTGCTGGAAGGCAATGGCCGCACGGCAACGGAAGCCAATATCCGCCGCAAGGAAATGGCCGACATGATCGGGCCGTTCTCCACCAACATCATGGCCGGAAACGAAGCCTTGTTCGAACGGGAGATCGGCATTCTGGGCCGAAGGGGCGCTTTTGCCCCCGGTTCGCCCCTTGCCCCGCCGCAAAGCGTGCTGGAGGGCGATGTGACCCTGACGCCGACGGCGCCCATCGACCAGATGCGCGAGGCCGGGCATTTCGAGGCGATCATGGGCTTCCAGGAGTATCTCGGCATCGCAGCGGGGGCCGATCCTTCCATTCTGGATCTGCACGACCGGGAAGCCGAATACGACCTGACCCGCCGCGCTTTGGGGCTGCCCGCCAAGCTGAGGCGGCGGCCGGAAGAGGTGGAGGCACTGCGGCAGGAACGGGCGGCCGAGCAGCAGCAACAGCAGCAGCTTGCGACAGGCGAAAGCATGGCGCGGATCGCCCGCGACGGGGCGCCGCTTCTGCAGGCCCTGGGCGGCGAGGGAGGGCTGGATGGTCTGGCGTAGCCTCAAACGAGCCGCCCGGCGGCGCCGGGAGCGGGCTGGAGTGCTGGAACGGGCCTATCGGTCCGTTTTTTTGTGTCCGGACGGCGAAATCGTGCTGGCGGACCTGGCTGCCGAATGCGGCATCTACCAGGCGCCGCCGGTGAACCTGGAGCCGAGGGCAGGCGGTTATCTGGACGGGCGCAAGGCACTTTATGCCCGCATCCTGTCCATGATCCGCATTCCGCCGGAAGAGCATGCCGCGCTGCAGGAAGCTGCCCGGCTGGAAATGCTGCCCGAGTTCGAAACTGACGAGGAATATTGACGATGTACGACGCGATCGACCCGGCAGCAGGACCGGAGGCCGGCGGGCAAGATGGTTCTGGACACGATGGTATGGGGCATCACCCTTCGGAGGGGGGAGGTTTCATCGACGGCCTGAGCGATGCCGACCGGGACATGGCCGCCAGCCATGGCTGGCGCGATGCCGCCGGCATTCTGGAAAGCTATCGCTCGCTGGAAGACAGACTGTCCGGGGCGCTTCAGGTTCCGGGTGAAGATGCCGGCAGCGAGGAGCAGGCGGCCTTTTATGCCGATGTTTCCAGCCGCTGGACACCGAAGGACGGCTATCGCTTCAAGATGCCCGAGGCGCTGCCGGAAAACTTTCCCTACGACCAGGCCTTTGCGCAGGAAGCCGGAGACTGGTTCAAGGAGGCGGGGCTTCACCCGGAGGCAGCGCAAAAGCTGCACGACCGGTGGGTGGGCAAGATGGCAGAGCAGTTTTCCGCCCATGAGGAAGCGGCTTTTGACGCCGCGCAGAAACAGGGCCAGGCGGCCGAGGCAGCGCATCTTTCCCTGGTCAGGGAATATGGCGAACCGGACAGCGACGGCTATCAGAACGCCATTGCCAAGGCCGACCGGGCGCTGAGCACCCTGAAGACGGCCGGGGTGGACCTGACAGGATGGTTTGCGGAAAAAGGCGCCCTGACCACGGCTGGCAGCGACGGTTTGCAGCAGGTGACAGACCCCGTGGCGGTGAAGCTGCTCGCCTTCATCCACGACAGCGCCTTTTCGGAAGACGGCCTGAACGGTTTCGGCGCGGGTGGGGAGGGGGGCAATCCCTTCGAGACCGGTAATCCGGACCTCAGGCAGCAGTCGGACCTTCTGGAAAACAGCCCCTTGCGGGCACGGCAAATGATTGTCGCGGCAGGGCGGGATCCACGGTTGTTCGGGCTGTAGCAAGCAGGCTTTTCAAGTTGCCGCGGCGGGGATGAGTGCAAATCGCGTTTGGTTCCGGTTTTCGATTGTTGATCTGGCAGATCATGTGCTTAACCCGAATGTCGGTACACGCGAAGAAAGCCAGTGGGGAGCGAAACCCTGTTAGTTGGTGAGTTCCTCGCACCTGGGAATGATCCACGGTTCGCTGGATGGATCAATATCTGTAGACCAGAAGGCCAGGTCGCCGGTTTCCAGTACTTCTGCGTGTACCTGATAAACACTGACATCGTCAGAGCCAGGCCATTTCTCGCGGCAGACAAAGGTTTTTCCCTCTAATTTTTGGCATCTCGCGCTGTGATAAGCGTGTTTTATCAAGAGTAGGTCGTCGATCATCGTGAAATCGTAAGGTATCCATTCTTCTGTGCAGAAATTTTCCTGCGCTTTTAATTCGTTCGCAGGAAGAACTACTAGTATATTTAAGGCGATAAACTTAATGAAAAATCTCGTCAACGAATTCACTCGCAATGTCTATATCGCAGCTAAAAACCTTGGGTTGCCTGATCCCCAGGCGCGCCTTGCGGCAACACAAGCATCACTTGAGACTGCATATGGCAAATCTGTCAAGATCGGTAATCCGGCCCACAGGCAACAATCGAATCTTCTGGAAAACAACCCTTTGCGGGTACCCCAGATGATCGTGTCCGCCGGTTTCGGAAGAGGTTTTCGTGCCAATTTCAATTAAGGGTTGATCAGGAACAAATAATGAACATATTCTGATTGTTCAGCATCTCGATGCCTTTCTTCGAGAGCGCTGATATATAAAGGGATCCGGAATGAAATTGAACACCTTTCGCTTTATCAAGGGCTTTGGGGCAATTCTGAAAGTGTCGGGGGTTATTGCTCTGCCGTCGGTTTGCCTGGCCGCGGACGGTGCTGTCATCCCGTGGGAACAGCAACCTGAAGTTCTTCGGTCTGAAATAGAGGGCTATGTCAATTCAAGCCTCGATCCCGCAATGTTCAAGGTGCAGGTCGCGGAGGATGTCCGTGTGGTCTATCTGGGCTTTTCGCCCGAGGAAATCGAACAGAATGCGGAGCAGTTTCCGGATATTCCAGGCCATGGCATCTCGCATCTGCCCTATGGACGGAACGAGTATTACAGCACTCCGGTGGATGCGTTGGATTACCAGCTTTCCAATACGATTACCGTGCTCAATCTCGATCTGGACAAGAGACCGGGTTCGGAAGGTGGCAGTGGCGAGAAGAGTACGGAATTGACTGAAATTCTTGCGCCACAAGGAGAATTCTTTCAATCGCTCGGGTTATCCATTTTTGATTTGATGAGGGTCAAGGATGGTCGGGGCACTCTCGTTGAGTTCGGCCCGCCAATGTCAGTGTTCGACGATTTCGAGTTTTCCTATCGGGACAAGATTCTAGAGACGCCTTGCACATCGGTTTTTGAGTTTGCAGGAACTGACGACGGCACACAGGAAAACACCATGGTTGTTTATTCCGGCGCCGAACCCGGCTCCACCGATCAACTTCAGTGCCTGGAGATGCAGTCTTTGGTCTTCCTGCGGCCTGCGAGCCTACCACTTTCCACAGCGCTCGAAGAGAGATGAAACTCGCTGGCAGGTGTCGGTTTACTGCGCATTTCCATAAACCTGCACAAGCTGACACCTGCCTGCAAAGTCGTGCTGTGCCATGAGCAATCGTGCCAACTGATGCCAGCAATCCGTCTGTGGAGCAGGTCAGACACCCCGGCAGAAAAATCTGGCGATCTTTTCAGTCTCCGGTGCGAAGGCCTGGTTCTCTAACCGGATGCAATTAAAGGTTTTTGGAGCATATCATGAACAATATGCCGGTATCAAAAGATCAAAATCGGAGAGTTCGATTGTGAAACTATCAAGACTATCGGGCATTTTGTTGGGCCTGTTTCTCGTTGCCTGCGCGTCAGATGAAGAGAGAAATTTATCAGGTGCAAACGGGAAAACGGTGGTTTCGGCCTGTGATCCCGGACCGATTTTCGAACGGCTTGAGAAAGAAATGAAAACCGGTCTTGCTGGCGCGGATCAGGAGAGGATTTCTCGCGTATACAACGAATATTTTCGAATAGTGAGAATTTGCGACAAAACTCAAGATATGACTTATGTCGTGAAGCAAGAATATGCCGACAAAAGAACCGCCGCATTTCTCGGTTTTCCACCGCCTCCCCCGTATATTTATACGCAAAAAAAATCCCGAAAAGGTGAGCTTTGCCTCAGTCGGGAGGGCTCGGAAAGTTCGTTGATTTCCGCACCGAAATGGTATTGCGAAAAGGGCGGTTGGTCTGACAACATTTAGATAAGGGCCAAGTAATGGATAATCACGGACAGCAAACGATACGTATCGGTGAGTACAAGCTGTTTGGTGTTGCCTCACATATTGTCATCACAGCTCATGATGAAACCGGCAAGCAGATCTGGGAAGTCAACGGACTTTCACATGACAGGCAAAATAATATAATTCCAATAGGAAAACCTTGGGACGGAAGCGATACGATCAAAGGTCACTTGGATAATTTTTCAAGGATGGGGCATCTCGTCGACAACCAGACAACAATTATCGCGGGGACGCCGGCTGAAATCGAGGCATACAGGATAAGAGCTCGCAGGGCTATTGATCGGATCAATGCTCAAAACCTTGATTACAGAATCGACAACCAAAATAGCAACAGCGTGGCGGGGACGGTCCTGAAGTCTTTCGGGATTTCGCCACAGGAATTGCTGAATTCAACAAGGCATCAATTTGAAAAACCAGTCCCAGGCTTTACCGAAGATCTGATCGGCAACAAAGATGTCTTACCTGCAGGATCGGCGCAGTCAGATCCTGAATTGGGTGGTCAGTCGGCGCATGGCAACAGATTACGAAACCATGTTTCTGCTCCGTTTCCGATGCCGAGACCTCATTTGGCAGCGGATGACAACCGTTCGAGGGATAGTCAGCCCGCGTTGCGTGGCGAAAGTGATATTCCGCCGCCATCCTTGAGCGAACCGAAGAGCGGTGAGGCTTTTGAGAACGGTCCCATTCCGAGCGCCAAACCGAGTAGAGCTCGCTCTATGCTCCAGCCTGATAATCTGAAGAATGCAAATCCATTCGACGTGAGAAAACCCGACCTCAAACAGCAGGCCTTCCTTTTGGACCATCAGCCGACGAAGGCGAAGCAGCTTATCCTTTCTGCTGGACGAAACCCGGAGTTGTTCGGGTTCAAGGGTGTTGTCGTTTAACTGAACGACTCCTCGAATTTACGTGGTCCGATGCATTACCTCACAAATCGGATCCATCAGACGCCAGATCCTTGCTCACTTGCGAAGTCCTTTGTGCGCTTTGCCGTCAAAGCAACGCAGGCCTGTGACTGTCATCGCGATATTGCCACCTCGGCTGAGCGATCTTACCCGCTTTGAGCGATTTCTGCCCCGTTAATCGAGGAAACGGAAGTCCTCCAAAACTGCGTATTTCTTTTTTCAACCGGAACGTTGCTTCAGCTACTTCAAAATTGGAAGGGGCGACTTTTTGGCAAATTGCCTGCGGCCATGGCGATGAAACGTGCGCCATCGACAGCAGTCCGTTAGAGCCGGAAAATTGTCAAAATCAAAGGAAATTCAATGACATCTCAAATTTCAGACATCGTCGTCCCGCGTGTGTTCACCCCCTATATGGCGGAGAACAAGCCGGCCAAGCTGATCATGCTGGAAAAATCCGGCATTCTGGCCGGTCCGGCACCGGAAATCGGCAAGCGCTTCAAGGCCGGTGGCAACCAGATTGAAGTGCCGTACTGGGAAGACCTCGATGATGCCGAGCCGACGGTGATCGACGACAGTGACAACAAGATCGGTGTCAGCAAGATTACCGCCAGCGACATGAAGGCCTACAAGCACCGCCTGGCCAAGAAATACGGTGCCAAGACGGTGGCAAGCTATGCCGCAACGGGGCGAGGCGACAGCGCCATGAACCGGGTGGCCGAACGGATCAGCGCCTACTGGGGGCGCCGTAAGGAAGAGCGCATCATTGCGACGGCAGAAGGCGTGATCGCCGACAATGTCGCCAATGACAGCGGCGACATGGTCTATTCCATCTATTCCGATGTCGGTTCGCCGACGGCCGCCAACCGCATCAGCTATCAGGCGATCAACCGTGCGCGCCTGACCATGGGTGAGAACCTGGACGACCTGCGCGTGATCGCCATGCACAGCTTCGTTTACGGCACGCTTCTGGACGACGAAAAGATCGAGTTCAAGAAACCGTCCGAAGCGCCGTTCGAGGTGCCTTACTACGCCGGAATGATGGTGGTGCATTCGGAAATGATGCCGGTGACGGCCGGGGCCAATTCGGACGAATATTCCTGCTTCCTGTTTGCACCGGGCGCTTTCATGCATATCGACGAAGTGCCGAGCCGCTCGACGATCTACGGCAACGAAGGCACCGAAATCACTCGTGATCCGGACATTGGCGACGGCGGCGGTGCCGACTATCTGACCACCCGCCGTTTCGAGCTGATCCATCCGGCCGGAATGGACTTTACGGCGTCCTCTCTTGCCAAGTCCCAGGGCGCGAGCCTGGCCGAACTGCGCAACGCCGTCAACTGGGACCGGAAATACAACCGCAAGAACGTGAAGCTGGCCTGCCTGAAGGTGAACATCTGACGGCGTAACCAGTGGGCAGTCTGGAGGCGAGCGACCGCCCATACCCACTCCAACGTTTTTGGACCGATCGACGTTTCTGCCCGTAGCCTTTCCTGCGGGCTTTTTGTTTGACCGGTTCGACCTCTCACGGGCCTGATCCAGTCAGGGCCTGTCAAACTTCTTCGGGCGGCGTTTGCCGCCTTTTTTTCTCGAAAAAGAGGCCAGACATGGACGAGATCATCATGCGCCGCTTGCGGCATCTCCAGCGCCTGGAAGAACAACACGAAGCCGATTTTCTGGCCCGTTGCGCCCCGGCCAAAACCGAGGTCGAAAAGCGGCAGGAACACCTGGCGGATGCGCTGGCCGCGGACTGGAACCGCAAGCAAAGGGCAGCAAGGCAGCCACAGGCCGAAAAGCCGTTGCCCAAAGGCTGGCGCAAGGAGCACTGGAAGACCCAGCAGGCCATGGCCGCGGATTATGCCGGCGTAAAAGCCGCCAACAAATACGAGGCTGTTCAGGCGCTTGCTGCCTATGAGGCCAATGCCGGCGACCTTGCCGCCGCCTGACCCTTTCAAGGAAACTGTTTTATGTCGGGAACCGTCAACACAGCCGTTGAGATGGCGAACCTTGCGCTTGCGCATCTGAAGGAAGCGCCCATCCGCGACTTCGATTTTTCCTCCGTGGCGTCGCGCTGGTTCAGGAACCATTATGCGGCGCACCGGGATGCCTATTTGGCCATGCACGACTGGGACTTTGCCATCGAGCTGGTGAACCTGCCCGCGGAGACCGAAAAGCCGTCTTTTCGCTGGTCCTATCAGTACAAGCTGCCGGCCAGCACGCTTCGAATTCCACAGCAGAGTGTTGGCGGTTCGCCTGGCGGCCGGATCATTCCCTTCGAAGTGGTGGGCCAGCGCATCATGTCGGATCAACCGCCGCCTTTTCCGCTCCGCCATGTGCGCCGGGTGGTGCGGGAGGCCGAATTCGCCCCGCTGTTCGTGAACGGGTTCGCCCTGCTTCTGGCGGCGGGCTGCGCCCATTCGATCACCGGAAAGAACAGCCGTGCGGAAGCCTTGCGCCAGGCGGCGCGGGAAGCCTTCGACCAGGCCGGAACATCCGACGCCCTGCAGGGCACGCCGCTGCCCATGATTGACCTGGATATCATTGCAAACAGATGAGCTATCACCTTCAAGCCACATTCAGCCGGGGCGAACTCGACCCGGAGCTGATCTATCGTTCGGACCTGGAACTGTTCCGGTCCTCCCTGGCCGAATGCCGGAATTTTCTGACGCTGAAACGCGGCGGCCTGCGCCGCCGCGGCGGCACCAAATTCATTGCGGAACTGAAGGACAGCAGTCGGCAAGGCTGGCTGATCCCGTTCGAGTTCGGAAACGGGCAATATTACATGCTTGAGTTCGGCCACCACATGTTCCGGGTGTTCACCAGCGAGGGGCGGGTCGGCACTGTTGAGGTGGCGACGCCCTATTCCTCCGAGGTTCTGCCACGGCTGAAATTCGTGCAGTCAACCGACACGCTGTTCATCGCCGGTGGCGGCGTTGCCCCGCAGGCCCTCAAGCGATTGTCGGAACTTTCCTGGGCGATCGAGCCGATGTCGTTCAGGGATGGTCCCTATCTGGATGTCAATATCTCGCCGACGAACCTGAAACCGGCCGGCACGGGCAATGCGGTTCCGAAAATGACATCGAACACAGCCCCGAGCGGGACGGTGTCTGCCTCCAACGGCAGCGCTTCGGCGTGGCAGGTTTTCAACCGCTCGGAGGGCAAGACAGTGCTTTCATCCGGCGCAACGGGTTGGGTGCAATACCAGTTCCCCGGCAGCGTCGTGATCGATGCCTACATGCTGCAGGCACCAAACGACAACAGCCAGAACGACGATATGCCCTGGCAATGGAACATCGAAGCGTCGAACAACGGTTCCGACTGGACAATCCTGGATACGCAGGACGGTCAGGATACCTGGGCCTCCAACGAATGGCGGGAATATGATTTTCATAACGAAACCGCCTTTACCCATTACCGGCTGAGCTTCACGCAAGGCGGCGGATCTGCTTCGGACAATTCCGCCATCGGGCAACTGGTGTTTCACCAGGCAGGTGGCGATCAGAGCCCTTTCACGCTGACCGCATCAGGCACAGCGGGGATCAATGGCGGTGCCGGCTTTCAGGCGTCTGACGTGGGGCGGCACATCCGATTTCGCGGATCGGACGGTTTCTGGCGCTGGTTCCGGATCTACAGCCGCCAGTCGGCAACCTCGGTCAAGGTGCAGCTTTTTGGCCAGGCACTGCAGGACACCAAGGCACAAAGCATCTGGCGGCTGGGGGCATGGTCCCGCACGACGGGATGGCCGGAAACAATCGGTTGGCACAAGAACCGTCTCGCCTTCGCGGGCACCAGCGAGGAACCACAGAAGATCTGGGAAAGCCAGACGGAGGACTTCACCAATTTTTCCGTATCCCATGTCCTAAAGGCATCCGACGCGGTGACCGCGGGCATTCTTTCCGGACAGGTGAACCGGATCCAGTGGCTGGTCGACGATAACGACCTGATTGTCGGCACGACCCGCGCGGTGCGTGCCGTCGGCAAGGCGACCGATCAGGACCCTTACGGGCCGGAGAATGTCGACCAGAAACCTGAGACGAATTTCGGTGCCAATGACGTCAGCCCGATCAAGGTGGGGTCGGTGCTGATCTACTACGGCCCTTATGGAACCGACATGCGCGAAATGGCCTATGACTTCGGCTCCGATGGCCGGGTGTCTCAGGCGGTGAGCGAGGTGCAGTCGCATCTGTTTCAGGATGGTATTTCCGGAGCCTGCTACCAGCAATATCCCGATAGCATCATCTGGCAGTGGGACCAGAAAGGCCGTGGGATCGGCTTCACCTATGAACGCCAGCAGCAGGTTTATGGCATGCAGCGCCACGATTTCGGTGGTGTGGTGGAATGTATGGCAGACCTTTCTGGCGCTGGAACGGACACCGTCTGGATGATCGTGAAACGGACCATCGACGGACAGGTGCGGCGGTACATCGAAATCATGCAGCGGCCGTTTCCAGGTGGAATGATCGAGGATGCATGGCATCTCGATTGCGGTGCGCGCTACGAAGGCCTGCCGGCAAACACGGTATCGGGACTTCAGCATCTGGAAGGCGAAGAGGTGATCCTTTATGCCGATGGGACCGACTATCCGGCAACTGTGACCGCTGGAGAAGCGAGCCTGCCGAATGGCCAGACAGCGGAAAAGATACTGGTCGGGCTGAATGTTTCGGCGAGGGCGAAGACCTTGCCGTTTCCCATTAATGCGCAGGATGGCTCGGCCATGGGCCGCAAGATGCGCGTGGACAATTGCAGCATCGCGGTTCTGGACACCGGGACCCTGAAGGCCGGGTCAGACGAAACCTTTCTGGACGAGCTGATCTACTACCGTGCGGGAGATCCTGCCGGAGAGCCCGCGCCCTTACGCACTGGGGTGCTCGACCAGCCAATCGAAACGCGATGGGAAGACGGGGGGCAGCTTACGCTGGCAGCCAGCGGCGGCAAACCCTGCACCATCCTGGCCGTCAATTTCGGCCGAGACGCGGAGCCTTAATTCATGTGTCACCCAGCAATATTGGCTGCGGTCTCCGTTGCGGGATCGCTGGCCGGCGGCGCTGTGCAAGCGCAGGGCGCGCGCCAGCAGGCAGATGCCCAGGCAAAGACGGAAGAGCGCCGTGCAGAACTGGCCGACCGCCAGAAGGCGGTTAACCAGACCCAGGCTTCTTTTGAGCGAAAACGAACCCTGGACAAATACGAAAGGGCACTCGGCTTCAACCGGGCTGCCGGAGCCGAACGCGGGCTTTCGGAAACGGGTTCGCTGACTGACGTTGCGGACGACAATGCCTTTGAAGCGGCACAAAGCATCGAGGCAATTCGGTATGGCGCGGAAGGCAAGCGGGACAATCTGACCTTCGAGGCGAGAACAGCCCGGGAGCGGGCACATTCAAGTCGCCGCGCCGGGCGTATCAGCGCCACCGGTGCCATGCTGGGTGGTGTTACCCAGGCTTTCACGACGCTTGGCAATGCTGCCTACAAAGGTGCTTTCAAATTCTAGAGACAAAACGGTTCTGACAATGGCGAGATTGCAGAAATTCAATGGTGCCGACAGCCTTCCGGGCGTTGGCAGTCCGCAAGTTGTCGCTGACACCGCGGTTGGAGATGCTGCGGCAGGACTGGGACAACAAATCCGCCGTTCGGCAGGGGCTTTCGGTGATCTTGCCGAGACCGCTGCTCAAAGACGAAGGCGAATTGAGGACTTTCAAGTTCAAATGGCTCAACGGGAATTTGACGCCAGATTGAAGGAAAGGGCTACGGAGGAACAGCGGCAGGCGCAACCAGGCGGCTTCGGCTTCACCGAAGCCATGATGGCTCATCTTGAAAAGTCTAGAGAGCAGGCGCTCAAGGAACTGCCTGCAGGTTCAAGAGATGCGTTCAACCGCCACGTGGAGGCACAGCGCGACCGCTATATCAACGGCTTTGCTGCAATTGAGGCGGGGGAAAACGAACGCTATTTCCAGCAGGGTTTGGAAGAAGAAGGCATCCGGCTGGCATCAGAGGTGAGCGAGAACCCGGATGGTCTCGAAGAAGCATTCGAACAGGCAAGAATGTTGCTATCGGCTGCTCCCTTGCCGGCCGTAGGCAAAGAGGCGGCCTATGCGAAAATAAGCGAGACGCTGGCAGAGGCGTGGGCTGAGACAAGACCGCTTGAAGAACTGCTACCAGCAATCGGCGACGAACTTGCAAGGCGAGAGTTTGCAGGACCGGAAGGTTTAGGAAATGAGCTCGAGCAGGTGGGTAAGACCGTCAATGGCCCCGACGGGCCGGAGGCGTTTGCGGACGAAAGCCAGGTTCTGGCAGAGCGCCTGAAACTGCTGCCTGGTGAAACACTGGGCCGAATGCAGGTAAATGCCGTTAAAAGCAGAGCGGCGATTGCTGCTGGGGAAGTTGGCAAGATCGAACTCCGCATCGAGTCGAGTTTGGGCCAGTTCGACAAATCCGAGATCGAAGCAAACGGTTTGCTTGACCCAAGGCAGAAAACACGACTGATCGGCCAGCTTGAAGTCGCAAAAAAGGAGCATATCGCGAACATTGAAGCTGCGAGCTGGCTCTTGTCTTCTGAAGAAGGGGATCGGGGACCGCAGCGCCAGAAGAACGCGGACCGGGCGTTCACCTTTCTGGAAAATGGCGAAATCGACCGGGACACACTTGCACTCAAGATTGTGGAAACGAAGGGCGTTGTTCCGGAGAGTTATGCCGCCGCCTTGAGCAAGGGAACTCGGAGCAACGAACCCGAGGTCATTTTACGAGCATACGAAAACCTCGCAAAGGTTCTGGCGTTGGCATCGCAGTCGGCTGTGTTGGCAAAAAGAGAACGCAATCTTGTCGACAGGTTTGAAAAGTGGACCCTTTTGACAAAAGGCTATGGGCTGAGTCCGGAGGAAGCCGCGGAGACGCTGGCGAAAGGCAATGACCCTCGTTCAGGGCATAGTCTGGAAGCGGCTTTTGACCGGCAGTTTCCTGATTGGGAAAGGAAAGACCTCGGCAGCCAGACCTTGAGAGAGTTGCTGACACCTGCAGTTACAAGAATTCCAGAAGGATCTGGCGGATAAACGCAACAGGTTCAATCCGGCGAGAGCCTTTTCGAGCCGCCAATGTGACCGTGGCTCAATTTCTGATCTCAAATTTTACCAGGGAACTCCATGACAGTAGCAGCCTTGACGGAAGGCCGCGCCCAGATCACGGGCGACGGCGTGACGGATCGTGTCGACTTGCCATTCCAGTTTGTCGACCAAAACAACCTGCAGGTATCGCACCGGACTGCAACCGGCGTGATTACCGTTTGGCAGTATCAGCAAAGCCCGGGCAACTGGCACTTTACCGGCGGCAACTTCGGCACCGGTACCGTGCTCTTTGACGCCAGCGCCTTGCAGGCAGGCGAAACGCTGACAGTTCTGCTGGTGAGCAAATACGATCAGCCTTACAGCCTGGCGGGTGGTGAAATTGACCCGGCGGTGATGGAACGTGCCATGGACCGGACGGCGATCAACATGCAGTCGGTCGCCACCCGGGCGCTGATCGAGGTCAACGGCGGCTTTGACCTGAAAGGCCGGCGGATGATCAACGCGCTTGATGCGGCCGACAATCAGGACTTGCCGACGCTGCAGCAGGTTCTTGAAATCGCGTCTCTTCCAGGCGCGCAAGGGCCGAAAGGCCCGGTCGGCAACCAAGGCCCCACGGGTCCGTCCGGTCAGCAAGGCCCTGCGGGTCCGCAGGGGCCTCAGGGGGAACGCGGCCCGCTCGGCTACGAAGGCCCGCGAGGCCCTACCGGGTTTCAGGGGCCCGAAGGCCCGCGCGGTCCCGAAGGACCATCCGGTCCGACTGGCTCGCAAGGTCCGATTGGACCGCAAGGCCCACAGGGTCCCGAGGGGCCGGTTGGCAAGTCATTTGACCCGGATTACACCGGCTTGACAGCAGACCGTGCGGCCTATGACGCTGAACCGAAAGACACGTCCTTTCTCGATACCGAGGCCGGGATTGTTTATTGGAAGCTCTCCAACGCGGTCGGTGCCTGGTCGACGGGCGTGAACTTCGGGCGCGGGCCGCAGGGCTTGCAGGGGCCGCAGGGTATCCAAGGCCCGGCCGGTCCCGTCGGCATGAACCACCGGGGAACGTGGAACGTCGCAACGGCCTATGCCGAGCGGGACACCGTCTATCATGGCGGCTCTTACTTCATCTGCGTTGCGGCACATACCGGTGTCACTCCGGAAGACGTTGCCGCCGAGTGGGACATTGTCACCGCCAAAGGGGAACGCGGCCTGCAGGGCTTGCAGGGCATTCAGGGTCCGGAAGGGCCGCAGGGTGTGCAAGGCCCGGAAGGCATCCAAGGCCCGAAAGGCGATACCGGCGCGCAGGGGCCGACGGGCGCGGAAGGTCCGCAAGGACCGCAGGGCGATCCCGGGTTGATCTATCGCGGTGTCTGGACTTCGGGCGAAACGTACAATTCTGACGAAACGGTCACCTACAACGGATCTTCCTATATCTCGTTGCGGGTGAATATCGGTCAGAACCCGAGTGTATCGCCGGATGATTGGGGCTTGCTTGCGGCCAAGGGTGATGTGGGTCCGGTTGGGGCAACGGGTCCGGAAGGGCCGCAAGGTTCAACCAGCTACGACGCCGGGACCGTCGGCGGTCTGACGCCAAGCCAGTTGTTGCGGTCTGATATCGGGGGCACGATCAGCGGTAGTCTGACCGTCAACGGTCACGTCTACGCCACCGGCTACGTTTACGTGAACACGGACAATAGCGGCGACGCGTGGGTTGTGTTCAAGGATGCGAACAGCGGCGGTGCAGACCGTCTTTTGGGATGGGACGACAGTGCGAACGCACTCGTTGCTGAAGAGAATGACGGCGGCATTCACAAGGTTGGATTGGTCTATGACGGAAGCTCATCGGGTGAAACAAACTATCCGATTGGCACAATGGTGCTTGTTGCACACGGCACGTCTAACACGACCATAAACGCGGCTTACACCGTTCGACGCTTCGACCAGTACGATTTTTCGATGAGTTCCGGCTCTGCATTGTCCGGAACCTGGCGCGCTCGCGGTCGTAGCTACAGCAATCAGAACCAAATTTTCCAGCGGGTGGCATAATGGAAATTCTACAAGTCCTTGGCATTGAAGCCCACGCAGATACTGACCACACCGTTACAGATGTTCAGCAACTGAGTGCAATCATAAAGCTTCGGGTTCAGTGGCCCGATGGGGGCATTGAAGAGATCCCCTATGGTATTAATCCAAAGACAGAAGCGCAAAAGGCTGCATTTCAAAAACAGGTAAATAAGGCCTGGGACGAATATTCGCTGCGGTTGAGAGCTTGGGAAGTGGCGTATTCTGTTGGCGAGGCCGCGCTGAAAGACAAGCCTGTCTATCAAGAGCCAAAAGACCTTTCGCACGAAAATTTGGTGAGGCTGGCCGTTCGCAACTGGCTTGATGCCGACAATGCTGTACCTGCATGGGTGCCACCTACACCCGATGAGATCCGGGCGGCCATGCCTACGGTGACGGCGCGACAGCTCCGCCACGGACTTTTAAATGTCAGCATGGATGAGGCAGACGTTGAAGCTCTTATCGCCGCAATGCCTGATGAAGAAGACCGAAAACGGGCAAGTATCGATTGGCGCACGGCAAACGAATACGAGCGGCTTCACCCATTGGTCGTCCAAATTAGCGCGTCTCTTGGCTTAACTCCCGAGCTGGTCGACAGCCTCTGGGACTTCTACCGAACCATCTAACCGGCCATCGCAAACGAAACATGCACCGCCCTTGAGGCGGTTTTTTTATGCCTGAAAGGCACTCCAATGAAACTTGCTTCAGACTGGCGCGCGGTCCTGCGAAGGGCTTGGAGCGTGCGCCTTATGCTGCTTGCTGCGCTGCTCTCTGGAGCGGAAGTGGCGTTGCCCTTTCTGAGCGACTTCATTGCGCCGGGCTTACTTGCTGCCCTGTCGGCGCTCACCGTGTCGGCCGCGTTCGTGGCCCGGCTTCTCGCACAAAGGAACATGAACGATGGGACGTAAAACCCGCCTTGTCGGCGGCATTGGCGCGGCTGCGATTGCGCTGGTCGGTGCCTGGGAAGGTCTGCGCCTGACGGCATACCGGGACGTTGTCGGCGTTCCAACTGTCTGTTACGGCGAAACGCTCGGCGTCAAGCTTGGGGACAAGCACACAAAGGCCGAGTGTGACGGAATGCTGTTGGCCTCGTTGCAGCGGCATGAAGCTGGAATGAGAAAGTGCCTCAAGCGGCCGGATGCCATTCCCGCAAAGTCCTATGTCGCGTTTGTCAGCCTCACCTACAACATTGGGGTCGGGGGCTTTTGCCGGTCGACAGCGCGCAAGCGTCTTGATGCTGGGGACGTGCGTGGGGCTTGCAATGCAGCCAAGTGGTTCAACAAGGCAGGCGGCCGGACGATCCGGGGACTTGTGAACCGTCGTTCAGCCGAGCATTCGCTATGCCTGGAAGGGCTGAGGTAATGCCGGTGATCGCCTGGATACTCCAAAGCCGCACCGCGTGTGCTGCCCTCGCCATTGCCGCCGTTCTGGGCGGCTTTTTTGTTTGGCACAAGGTCGACAAGTCGAGCGCGGTTCGCCGGGCCGTTGTCGAGTATGTGGCCGACGCGGAATTGACCGCAGCCCGGGTGCAGCTTGAAGAACTGAAACGCCGGAAGGTTGTCACGGAACGGGCAAACCGGCGTTTCCTCTCCCTTATCGATCAGGCCAACGCGGAAGCGGAAGCCGCAGCACAGGAGTTGGAACACTATGTTTCGACCGTTGGGGATGGCTGCACTTTGCAGCCTGATCTTTTTGAGCGCTTGCGCAACCAATGACGAGCGGTTGCGAACGGCCGCCGCATTGTCGGCACAAGTGGCAGTCACCAAAGAGCTTCCGGGTTATCCGGAAGACTGCCGGCGGAAAGAAGCGTCCGGCGTTCGGGTCGGGGAACCGTTGGACGTGGCCTTGATCCGGACAGACCAGGCGCTTGGCCGCGCCAATGCCCGCGTGGTGCGGTGCCGCCGGTGGTACGACGAAATCAAGCAGGGCTACGCAGGAGGCGTGCTGTGAACGAAGATCAGATGCGGGAAATCGCCCGTGAAGGTGGCAAAGAAGGCGGCCGGGAGGCTGCTCAAGAAGTGCTCAAGGCGCTCGGCGTCGACATTGAGCATCCGTTAGAAGCTCAGAAAGACATGCACTTTCTGCGTGATCTGCGAAAAGGAACGTCTAGCGTCAAAGGCAAGGTGATCAACACCGTTGTGGGGGCTTTGGCGCTGGCTGGTCTCTACAAGCTTCTGTCGGGAATTAGATGGGGGGCTTGAACTCTCCAAAAGGCATTGTGCGTTAACTTGACATACTGTTCACTATTTCAATGCTAGTTATCCAGTAATATCAAAACTATCTCCAAAAAATGAACAAACACCGATGCCGGGTTTGAAACATTGGAGATCAAGATGTCATCACCGTTGAAATCAATTCTGCATATCAATGCCTCAGCACGTACCGCCGGTTCAGTGACGCGTGACCTTGGGCAGACCTTCGTGACACGTTTGCTGGCAAAATCACCAGATGCAAAAGTCATTATTCGCGATGTTTCCCAAGGAGTACCCTTCCTGAATGAAGAGTGGATCGGTGCGACTTTTACAGATCCTGCTGCACGGAGCGCAGAACAAAAAATGGTGCTTGCTCTGTCCGACACGCTTGTTGGGGAATTGAGGGAGGCAGACACCATCGTAATTGGGACGCCTGTTTACAACTTCTCTATTCCGGCTACGCTAAAAGCCTGGGTTGATATGGTCGCGCGAGCAAGAGAGACGTTCCAGTACACTGAGAACGGACCGGTCGGTCTGCTTCAGGGTAAAAAGGCGTATGTCATCATTGCCTCTGGTGGAACCAAAATAGGATCAGAGATCGACTTTGCCGGAAACTACCTGAAGCATATTCTTGGCTTTATCGGCATCTCCGATGTGACGATGATCGCGGCAGATCAATTAATGATCGATCCAAAAAACCGTGACGCAGCACTGGCTCAAACGATAGAGTTGGCCGCATGAGCGGAACCTGTGTTGGGACCTAATATACCAGTGTTTGAAATTGCGGAATGCAACTGGCTTCCTACGGAGTAAAATTTTTGGTTGTGTTTGGACGGCAGCGGCAATTGCCCAGTCTTCAGTAAGTTGAGGCGCTATTTCTCCCCTTCGACACCCGTACGGGCGATCAATTCTGGAATCAGCACAGCGTCTTTGACGGCTGCACCTTCTGGTGCAGCCGACTACGCCGGGGATCTAAAATTGTTTGTTGAATTGTCCTGCTGTCTGCTCGGCGCAGCTCGTTTTCTTTGATTTCTTGCCGTTTGGTTCAGATTGCACCAACTACAATTGCAGCCAAAAACGCAAAGGCTGCTAGGAAGGCAATCATGTTCAGGTTCCGTACAAGGGTCATATGTCCGCTCCCGATTACCTCTTTCTGACGGGCTGATACTAAGTCAGCATAATGCCGAAGCGAAGCAAAAAAGATGCTGCAGCGCAGCGGGAAATTGCATTCAAGGGTTGTGTTTGTTGAGGAAGCATTAAGTAAAGCCTTGATTGGAAACGTTCACTGCCTTTTGGGAAAAAACAGAACTAATTTGTCCTGGAGGTACGATCAAGGGTTGCAAGGAATTATTTGGCGCGTCGAATTATTTGTCGGGCGGCTTTCCTGCTGCAGGTCGTTTCTCCAGGTTATGCGGCGATCAACGGTAGCTTAATGTTAAGGGCCTGCTGATAATGTCGAGGCTTACGCGACTGTCGCGCCGGAGTGTCGATGATCAATCTTGCAAAACTTGCTGATCTGGCGAGGGACACAAGTGCTGGAGGGCGCAGGAGCCTTGTCAGTATGCTGACGGACCTGTTCGTGAACTCCGGTGACGACCGTGACGAGCAGATCAGCCTGCTATTTGGCGACATCGTTCTCAAAGTTCTCGGACAGCTGGAGGAAGAAACCAGGATCATTCTGTCCAAACGAGTTTGCAAGGAGAAAGATGCTCCTCGTGAACTGATGGTGAAGCTGGCACAGGATGAATTTCCGGTTGCCGGCCCGGTTCTGGAAAACTCACCTGCACTCACCTCAGAAGATCTGGTCGAGATCGCATGTTCCGCGTCGATGGAGCATCTGGGCGCAATTGCCGGGCGTGAAACCGTCGATATGGCAGTTACAACTGTCTTGGTGGATCGGGGGGATACGGCGGTTTTAAGTAAAGTCGCTGAAAACCAGGGTGCAGAGTTCGCTGATGCATCCTTCCTGAAATTGGTGGAAAAAGCCCGATCGAGTGAAGCAATCCAGGCTGCCTTGATCAACCGCACCGACTTGCCGGATGCAGCTGCTCATGCTTTGCTGCCTTTCTTAACGGAAGAGTTGAAAGAAAGGGTCAGTGCACTCGGTGCCGACAGCACGCTTGTTCAGCTCCTGGCTGAACGTGCCGCTACCGAAGTGGCTGCTCGTGCGCACAAGCTTGAAGAGGCTCGTGAACAATCCAACGCATTGATCCGCGACGTGGTCAGCAAGAAGACCAAAATCGATGATGCCGTGACTTTATTCGCCCGTTCGGATCGAACAGCGGAGCTGGGGATGTTGCTTGCCAAGGTAAGCAATCTGCCGCCCAGTGCGGTATCACAGCTCTTGTTCAGCGCAAGCGACAAGCCATTGATAATTCTTTGCAAGGCGAACGGCGTTACAGCCGAAGCCTACAAGGATATTCTCACGATGAGGGCCAGGCGGTTGCGCATTGGCGGATTGGAGCTGAATGCTGCCATCCAGCGTTATGCAGCGCTTAGTGAAGATGGTGCCCGCAGATCACTTGAAACCTTGAAGCAATCCGGTGCGAATTTCGGTTTGAAAACCGAAGAGGAAAAAACCGAAGCGGAAGCCGTGCGGTCAAAAAAGAATATTCCCTTCGCATCAAGCCGCTGATTTTTTTCAGTTCGCAGATCTCTGCAATGTTGCCGTCATCGCAGCAGCGGAGATCAGGAATGCGCCGCCCACCTTGTTTACCAGTCTAAGCAGGGAAGGACTTCTCAGTTTTTGACCGAGAGCTGCTGCTGCATAGGCGTAAACAGCTGCATTCAAAACACCCAATGCGACAAAGGTCGTTCCCAGAAGTGCGAGCTGCGGGACAACTGGGGCGTGAGGTGCGATGAAGTGTGGCAGGAAAGCCATAAAGAAAACAATGCCTTTTGGATTGAGCGCTGTGACCACATATGCATGCCAGAATATTTTTCTGGGGGGAACATCCGCAACCTGATGCGGCCCAAGTGCAGTTGGCCGGCTTCTCCACATTTTCAGACCAAGCCAGACCAGGTAGATCGCCCCTACCCATTTGAGCACGGTGAATGCTGTTGCAGACGTCGCCAGAATGGCGCCGAGACCCATCAGCGACGCAGCTGCTGCTGTCGCGTCCCCCAAGCCAACACCCAATACGCTGGCAACCGCAGACTTGCGTCCCTGGGTCAAAGCATAGCTGACAACAAGCATGATCGTCGGACCCGGGATGGCGAGGACGATCAATGTGGCAATCACATAGGCGAAAAAGAGTTCTAATGTCATGGGGAGCCATCCACTTTTTGGGTCATGCAACCATAGACGCAGGACAAGCGTTGATCAATCATGAGGGTCGCTGGCAAGTACAATGTGCGGAGTTGGGAATGCACTTAAACGTCGTGTCGATTTGTACTGCTCTCGCGTTGTGTTGCCTGCTGCCTTTAGATGTTTACGCAAATCCTCCATTGCCACAGGAAAAGCCGCTTCCTGGCCTCGGTAGTTCGCGATTCATCGAGGGGGTTGATGTGCCGGCGATCAAGCCAGCTACTCTTCCGGAAGGGCTTTTGGCAGGGCCGGACGACAGTGGCAGAAAAGCTTCTGCGGGCGAATCCTCCACACCGGCAACTTGCGATATTCCGGGTGCTACATTTGAACAACTTGCTCCCATGCAAGGGGATCAAGCTAATGAGGACTGCGGGATCACCGTACCTGTCAACCTTTCTGGGTTACGTGGCGAGAATGCCGAAGTTACCTTCCCGATGAAAGCCACGCTATCATGCGGTTTTGCGACGTCACTTACAGCGTGGGTGATTGAAGATGTCTTGCCCATTGCGCAAGCACAGTTCGGGAAACCAGTGTCCGAGTTTCTCACAGGCCCTGGTTATCAGTGTCGCCGACGAAACAATCTTCCAGATGGAAAGCTCTCCGAACATGCGCTTGGCAAAGCCATTGATATTGTGGCCTTCCGATTAAGTGACGGTACTGAGATTTCAGTTGAAAAGGATTGGGCGCGCAACACGCAGAGCGGAAGCTTCCTGTCCGCCATACACAAGGCTGCCTGTAAAAGGTTCACCACCGTTCTCGGCCCCGATGCAGACCCAAATCATAAGTCTCATTTCCATCTCGATGTCGGATGCCACGGCAAGAGCTGTAATTACATTATCTGCCAATAACCCAATCCCGGCTTGCAAATCAGCCTCAAGCTTGTTCCTTTCTATTCGATGACTTCTAACGCCGGAAGGACTGATGGAACGTTATAAAACAGCTATTGACGCCGCCTTGGATCTTCGTCCCGATCAGCCTGTGTATTGTTTCCGGCCGGACGTGCTCAGGCATGATGCGCAGCAATTCCAGTCGCTCTTCCCCGGCAAGACGGCTTACGCGGTCAAGACGAATGGTGAGCCATTTGTCCTTGAGGCACTGGCAAAGGCCGGGATCAGTTGTTTCGATGTCGCATCGCCTGCAGAGTTCGCCGCGGTGAAAGAGGCAGCGCCGAAGGCTGAGATGCTTTACATGCATCCTATCAAGGCACAGTCGGACATACGGCTAGCTTTGGAAACCTACGGTATTCGAACCCTTTCGCTCGACCACGAAGACGAGGTCGCAAAGATCCTGCGAGTGGTTAGGGCTCTTGATATAGATCCTGGAACGATCACGCTCTTCGTTCGTATCGCCACCAAGGGGCATGCTGCTTACGAGTTGTCGAAGAAGTTTGGCGCGGCTCCAGGTCACGCCGTTGAGTTGCTGCAACGGATCGACCGTATCGGGTTCAAATGCGGATTGTGTTTTCACGTTGGAAGCCAGATCGAAGAACCGGAAACCTATGAGCGAGCGCTGGCTTCAGCCGATTGGATCAGGTCACGTGCTGGCGTTCCCGTTGTGGAGCTTGATGTCGGGGGAGGGTTTCCCGCCGTTTATGGTCACGATCCGCGCCGCAAAGCACCTGAGATGCCCTCGCTCGTGGAATTGATGGGGCAGTTGAAAGCCGATATCGCTGATTGGCAATTTGATGACCTGCCTCTTGTCGCCGAGCCAGGCAGAGTGATCGTGGCCCGATCGATCTCTCTCATTGTCAGAGTGCTGTTGAAGAAGGGGCGGCGCCTTTACATCAATGATGGCATCTGGGCGTCTCTTTCCGACAGTTGGACCGGAAAGATCACGCTGCCGGCTCGTTTCATTCCGGACCCGGCTCGCAAAACACGGGCTGGTCAGCCCGACAAGATTGTTCCCTTCAAGGTCTGCGGCGCAACCTGCGACAGCGTTGATATTCTTTCCAGGCCTTTCTGGCTGCCGGAGACAGTCGACACGGGAGACTGGATCGAGATTGGCCATATCGGTGCCTACAGCTTGTCGCTTCGCACAAGGTTCAATGGTTTTTATCCCGACAAGGTCATTGAAGTCGACACGCCGTTCGATTTCGGTGCTGCGCCGGAAGGTTTCGCTTCAATAGAAACCATGGCGGATTGATGCAAACAGGCTGATTGAACGAAACAACCTGGTTGCACTTGCCTACCGAGGCTGTTCAGTTCCCTTGGAGCAAGACCCTTCTGAAAAGAATGACAACAAACGGGTGACCGGTTCGGCCGGTCGGTCGTTTGTTGCCACGAGTTCTTCAGTACCACCAGGCGGGCGCAAGCTTATTGGCAGAAACGCTGTTCACCCTGGTAGGTGGTATAGGTACCGGTCGACGGGTTGAACGACCGGTATTTCGATGAGCAGTACTGGTACCAGGCAGGGCTCCACGGCTGATAACCGATGGCCGTGTTGACGCGACCAGGATAGGGAGCCGGCGGGTAGTGATTTACCGGCGGCGGGCCTGCGTAGCTCGGCTGGCGGGTCGCACCCAGCAGAATTGCTCCTGCAGCGAGGCCGATGACACCTGCCGCGACAGCCGCGCCAAGATTATCATTGTTTTTGTGTCGGTTATGATTTCGATTATTGTGTCTCTGGTTATGGTGGTGGCCGCCACGGTGGTCACGCCAACCGTTGCGCGAGCCGGCTTCAGCAGCCGCGAAGGTCGGCAAAAGAAGGGCGCCCGTGAGGGCGGCGGCAACAAGACGTTTGCTCATGGTCTTCATTGGTTTTCTCCAAAGGCAGGCGCTGTTCTCGATTGGCGCCGTATCTGATGGTGAGACAATCGCATAGGCGCCCTGAACCGGTTCTGAGATGTCTGTTCATCTGACGTTCAGAATTCGGTTGAAGGCGAAAACCGTGGAATGCAACTTGTCTGCGTCGACAGAAAACAGAACTTGGAGGGGCCGTGAGCCTGGAAAAAGAACCGAAATCAGTAATCCGGCCGACCGATGATCAAGCCAGAAGATTGGCTAAGGAGTTGATCAGAACCGCGAGGTTTGGTGCTTTGGCGGTGCTCGAAGCCGAAACGCGGCATCCACTTGCCAGTCGGGTTGCGGTGGCGACCGATTTGGATGGTGCACCTGTCATCCTCACAAGTACATTGTCCGGTCACACGGCGGCAATTCTGGAGAACCCTTCATGTTCGCTGTTGTTGGGCGAACCTGGAAAAGGTGATCCGCTCGCTCATCCGAGAATTTCTCTTTTCTGCAAGGCAGTGAAGATATCGAGAGGAAGTTCGGATCATGAGCGGTTACGCAACCGTTACCTTGCTCGTCATCCCAAAGCCGAACTTTATGTCGATTTCGGAGACTTTTCCTTTTTTAGGTTGGAGCTCTCCAGGGCCAGCCTGAATGGAGGGTTTGGCAAGGCTTTTGAATTGGAGACAGAGGACTTGTTGGCAACGGTAAGTTCGCCTGGTGACTGGTCTTCAATGGAAGCCGGAGCGGTTGCGCATATGAACGCAGACCATAGGGATGCGGTGAAACTTTATGCGCAGAATTTGCTGAAGGCCGGAGAGGCCAATTGGCGGCTTGCCTGTCTGGATCCCGAAGGCGTTGATCTTGTGGCTGGAGATAAGGTTGAACGTCTCTGGTTTGCAGATCCATTGGAAGATCCGTCTGAACTGAGGCCTGCATTGGTCGCTCTGGCTTTGCAGGCGCGCAACACCTGAACACAATTCAAACGACGTCTCGTCGAAACTCCAAGTTGAGCTTGCTTGTCATTTTCGTAAGCGCTATCGAGGCTCATCTGTTTCAATTTGGACGTTTGTTTTGCCAACACTCTGACCGGTCATCGATCCCGCCAAGCATTCGCTCGAATGCGTCAAGAACTTTGTTCGTCCTGGCGGCGGATCGGGGCCGGTGTGGCGTGGCCATGCGCATCTGATCCTGTTTCGGTTCACTGCACACATTTCGAAATAGCTTCCAGCCAGACTGAGTGCCGATAGCTGACGCTGTCCGGCCGTCCCGACTGCCTGTGACGGACTTCCCGTGCGAGGAAGACCCACGGAATGTCGTCTATATTGAACATGGAATGGTCCGTTGTCCGTTCTCAGACACCTAGAATAAAGCGTCCCTGCCAACGATGCGGATTTGTGAAGCCTTTTGGTTCGACGGGCAAATTCCGGTTGAACGCGAATGGAAGCCAGCTTGACGCCTGGCTGATCTATCGTTGCGATGTCTGTGGAAGCAGATGGAACAGGGCCATTTTTGAACGTCGGGCCGTGAGCAGCCTTTCGGCAGAACTCATGGAAGCCTTGCAGCAGAACGATGAGGGAGTGGCGAGCGCTTTCGCCTGCAACACCACAGAGAGAGGCGGAGGCAAGGGGGACACTGATTTCAGCCTGAAACGACGAATGGTTGCCGGTGATTGTGCAGATGCCTGTAAAGTGGCGCTGACAATCCTGAATTCGGATCACGTCCAGGTCCGTCTGGATAAGGTCCTTGCAAAAGGGCTTGGCCTCTCGCGCATCCGCGTTCTGCTCCTGGTGGAACAAGGATCGCTGAGATTTCCCATGAACAATATAAAGGTCTTGAAGAGACGGGTTCCCGACAAGATCTGTATCGAGCTTTACATTGGTCCGGCAAGCGACAGATCGGTCTTTTGGAATTTTCTGGTCTGCACGGATTAACCGCAGGAGCGGGAGTTAGAAACCGGATGGCTCCAGATCCCGTGTCCGCAATGCGGACACGGGGCAGCGGTCAGTCGTTTTGGCAGGTGTTCCGGAGAGCATGGCGAGCAGTTGTCAAGCTGCGCGCAGGTGACCGAGAAAATCGCCCAACCCGTCGCGAATTGTCGTTATCTGGGAGGAAATGTTCTGAATGCCTCCCACGACTTCCTGCACCCTGTCGCCGGATACCTGCGCTGCCTGGTTCACTTCGGAGATATTGAAGGTAATGTCGGCACTGCCTTGCGCGACCTGATGCGCGTTTTTGGCTATTTCTGACGTAACTGCGTTTTGCTCTTCAATCGCAGAGGCAATTCCGGAAATCTGTTCGCGAATTTCCATCATGGCTTTGACAACCGTGGTAATTGCATCAGAACAGGTTGCCGCCCCGGACTGGACACCGCTCAGCTGTGAACCAATTTGATCGGTTGCCTGTCCGGTTTGCGTGGCAAGCGCCTTTACTTCGGAAGCCACGACGGCAAATCCCTTGCCTGCTTCGCCAGCTCTCGCTGCTTCGATAGTTGCGTTCAAGGCCAGCAGATTGGTCTGGGCAGCAATGTCGCTGATCAGTTTCAGGACATCCGTGATCTCCTCTGCCGATGTAGACAGTTTTCCGACTGTCTCTCCGGAAACTTCGGCCTGTTCAGATGTACGAGAGGTGGAGGAATTCGCGAGTGTAATCTGGCGGCTGATTTCGTGAATTGAACTCGCCAGTTCCTCAGACGCGGATGCAACAGATTGGACCGATGCTGTAGCCTGTTCGGCTGCAGCGGCAACCGTGTTGGACCTTTCAATGGTTTCATGACTGTTGCGCGCCAATTCGTCGGCACCGGACGCAAGTTCACTCAATGCAGAAACCGCTGTGTCGCAGCTGGTCATCAGGAGCCTTTCAAGCTCGTCGGCCAACCGCAATCTTGTATCGCGACGATCCGCTTCTGCCTGCATTTCTTCTTCGCGAGCCTGTTCCTGCAGGCGCTTCATCTCGATCGTGTTTTCACGGAAGGTTTCGAATGCGCTTGCCACCTGACCGATTTCGTCATTCGTGCGTACATTGACTTCCACATCCGTGTTGCCTCTAGCGAGCTCCAGAAGGCCTGCGGTGACCTGGTGCAAGGGACGGGAAATCAGATATCTGGCGAAAAGGACTGAGCCGACAAGGCACAAAATCAAAGTCAGCGCCGCGGTGATCGCGATTTGCTGAAAGGCCTGTTTCTCGTGTTCTTCTGCAGATGACGCTGCCGTTTGCGTAAAACGCTCGATCTCGGTGAGTAGCGACACCAGTTCATGGTCGAGGCGGGTCTGTTCCTTTTCCAACTCAACGAGAAGGGTGCTCGCATCGGAGAGGTTGTTCTGTTCGATCTTCGCCAAGATACCAGCTATTTCTGCAGAATAGGTTTGGTACTCGTTCTCGATGCGTTTGAGCTGTTCGAGCGTTTGGGAAAACTCGTCCCTTTGCGTATCGGATGCCGACTTTTCCAGTGCCGAAAGGGCGAGTGCTTCCGCTTTCAGAATTTCATCGGAAACCTGCTCGTTCAGAGCGGCCAAAGTGGATTTCAAGGCAGCGGTTGATTCAGCATCTTCGCCGGAGGTCAGGCCGGACACGCGCATGATCCGTTCAATCACCGCTGCCTGCTGTAGTTGATGATTGGCAACCTGACTGATTGCTTGCGTGAGTGGAATATCCTTATCCGCAATGTTTTGAAGTTCCTTCCCGATTAAACCCATCTGAATGATGGCGACTGCGGCCACAACAAGCAGGCCAAGACTGAGGAAGGCAACCAGTGCTAGAATTTTCGCGGCAACTGAAGTTGCAATGGGATTTGATGCAAACATTTCTCAAAAGCCCGATTTTCTCAGCGCCATAGGCAGCGCCAGAGTTGAGGTTGTGTCAGTTTAGGCGGACTCAGATTGAAAAAACGGTAAACTTTGTCCCTGAGAGAAAGAATAATTCTCGTATAGGTAGAAGTGACGATGTGCATATCTGCAGCGAAATAACAAAAGAACGGCCACCCAATCAGGTGGCCGTTCTTTTTCTTCGATCTATTGGAATATGGATCAGGCGTGGCCCCAACCGCCCGCTGTGGGCGTGATAACGGTGACCGCTTCTCCTGCCTCGAGAACCGTCTGATCACAACCCTCCAGTTGTTGGATCTCGCCATTCAGCCGCCGAACTTCGGTGCGGCCGAGTTCGCCGTCGCTGCCACCGTCCAATCCTTTCGGTGGAACGGTACGGTGGGACGCCAGGATCGCACAGTCCATTTTCTCAAGGAAACGCAAGGTCCGCCTGGTGCCGTCACCCGCTGACCACTTGCCTTTGCCACCGGACCCCTTGCGGATATGGAAATCCTCCAGGAGAACCGGGAAACGGAACTCCAATACTTCTGGGTCGGTTAGCCGCGAGTTGGTCATGTGGGTGTGGACACCATCCGTACCATTGAAGCCAGGCCCTGCCGGCGAGCCGGAACAGATGGTTTCATAGTACTGATACGTGTTGTTGCCAAATGTCAGGTTGTTCATCGTTCCCTGAGCATTGGCCATGGCACCAAGAGCTGCGAAGACCGCATTGGTGACATGCTGGGACGTTTCCACGTTACCCGCCACGACCGCAGCCGGATAGGAAGGCCGCAACATGCAGTCATCCGGAATGATGATGTTGATCGGTTTGAGACAGCCGGCGTTCATCGGAATGTCGCCGTCTACCATCACCCGGAAGCAATAAAGGATTGCCGCACGGGTCACAGGTTCCGGCGCATTGAAGTTGTTCGGCTTGACGCCCGAGGTCCCGGTAAAGTCGACCGTTGCCTCGCGCTTTGATTTGTCGACGGTAATCTTGACCTTGATCACGGAGCCCTGGTCAGTCGGATACTCGTATTCGGAGTCCTTCAGCGCTTCGATCACGCGGCGAACGCTTTCTTCCGCGTTGTCCTGGACGTGCCCCATATAAGCCTGGACCACGTCCAGTCCGAAGTGGGTGACCATCTTCCGAAGTTCCTGGATACCCTTTTCGTTTGCGGCGATCTGTGCGGACAAATCGGCGACGTTCTGATGCGGGTTGCGGGCGGGGTAGGGATGGTTGGTCAGAAGCTCAACCAGTTCCTGTTCGCAGAAACGTCCTTCGTCGACGATCTTGAAGTTGTCGAACAGAACACCTTCCTCGTCCACATTGGTCGCGCGCGGCGTCATGGAGCCTGGGGCGGAGCCGCCGACATCAGCATGGTGGCCACGGGACGCCGACCAGAAAAGGATCTCCTTGCCTTCGTCATCGAAGACCGGCGACACAACTGTGATATCCGGTAAGTGCGTGCCACCGTTGTACGGGGCGTTCAATGCAAACACGTCGCCCGGCTTGATCTTGCCCTTGTTGAGCTTGATGACCGTTTCCACCGAACGGTCCATGGACCCCAGATGAACCGGCATGTGTGGTGCGTTGGCAACCAAGGCACCGTCTGCGTCGAAGACGGCACAAGAGAAATCAAGACGTTCCTTGATGTTGACCGAGTATGCGGTGTTCTGAAGGGTGACCCCCATCTGTTCCGCGATAGACATAAACAGGTTGTTGAACACTTCGAGCATAACCGGGTCGGCGTGCGTTCCGATGGCTTCTGCGCGTTTCAACGGCACGATACGCTTCAGGATCACGTGATCCTTTGAATTGATCTCTGCCTGCCAGCCGTCTTCAACAGCGATCGTGGCATGTGGTTCGATGATCACCGCAGGTCCGGTCACCTTCATGCCCGGTTTCAGCACTTCGCGTTTGAAGATACCGGCCTTGTGCCAGGTGCCTTCGGAGTAAATGCTTGTGGAGGTTGCCGGGGAGGGCGTCCCTGTGGCCAATGTCAGATCCGGCTCGGTGAGACCGGCGCCGCCACCGGCTGTTTCGACTTCCAGGGCTTCAACGACGACCGGTTTTTTCTCATAGGCAAAGCCGAATTGTTTCTTGTGTGCATCCTCAAAGGCTGCCCGCATTTCAGAGACGGACCCGAGGGGGACCGGTAGCGGCGTGTCCGTGCCGTCGTAACGCAAATGCGCGGTTGCGGTCGTGCGGCGCGCGGCGGCAGTGATCGACTGCCTGTCGAGTTCTGCTTCCGTCTGGCTGGCAAGCTGATCACGAAGAGCCTGCAGTTCAGGGATCAAATCGTCCGTAAGTGTCTTGACGACGGCCTGTTGCCGGTCTGCGCGGATATCAGCCAGTCCCATGCCGTATGCCGACAGGATGCCCGAGAACGGGTGCAGAATGACGGTCTTCATGCCGAGACTGTCAGCAACGCGGCACCCGGTCTGGCCACCAGCGCCACCGAAGCAGGTCAACGCGTATTCGGTCACGTCGTAGCCGCGTTGGACCGAAATCTTCTTGATGGCATTGGCCATGTTCTCGACGGCGATTTTCAAGAAGCCGTCTGCAACATCTTCCGGGGTGCGTCCATCGCCAATGCGCACAGCCAGATCCGTGAAACGTTTGCGAACTACATCGCCGTCAAGCGGCTGATCCTGGTCCGGGCCAAAGATCTTCGGAAAGAATTCCGGTGCCAGTTTGCCTGTCATCAGGTTGGCGTCTGTAACGGTGAGAGGCCCGCCGCGTCGGTAGCAGGCCGGACCCGGATTTGCCCCGGCTGAATCGGGGCCCACCTGAAAGCGGCCGTCGGCATAATGAAGGATCGAACCGCCGCCAGCTGCAACCGTATGGATCATCATCATCGGAGCGCGCATGCGCACACCGGCGACTTCCGTTTCGAATGCGCGTTCGTAGTCGCCGTCGTAGTGACAGACGTCTGTCGACGTGCCGCCCATGTCAAAACCGATGATCTTTTCGAAACCGGCCATACGTGAGGTTTCGACTGCGCCGACAACACCTCCGGCCGGGCCGGACAGGATTGCGTCCTTGCCCTGGAAGAGGTCTGCAGCGGTGAGACCTCCGGAAGACTGCATGAACATCAGCCGCGGACCTTCACCCAGTTCTTCCTGTACCTGGTTCACATAGCGGCGCAGGATGGGTGACAGATAGGCGTCGACCACAGTGGTGTCGCCGCGTCCCACCAGCTTCATCAGCGGTGACACTTCATGGGACACAGAGATCTGCGGGAAGCCTATGTCTTCAGCAATCTTTTTCAGAAGTTGTTCATGGGCCGGATAGGCGTAAGCGTGCATCAGCACGATTGCGATGGAGCGAATGCCGTCATCCCATGCGGCCTGCATTGCACTACAGGCCTGTCCTTCGTCCAGAGCGAGTTCCAGTTCGCCATCGGCGCGGACACGTTCGACGATCTCGTGGACGCTCTCATAGAGCAGCTCAGGCTTTATGATTTCCTTGGCAAAAATATGCGGTCGCGCCTGGTAGCCGATCTCGAGCGCATCCCGAAAGCCTTTCGTGATGAACAGAGCTGTTCGCTCACCCTTGCGCTCCAGAAGTGCATTGGTGGCAACGGTCGTGCCCATCTTTACGGTCGCGATCTTGTCCGAGGGAATAGTCGCGCCTTTTTCCACACCAAGCAATTCCCGGATGCCTTGAATGGCGGCATCGCGATAGGCTTCCGGATTTTCGGAGAGTACCTTGTGCGGATGCAGCGTGCCGTCCGGTGACCTGCCGACGATGTCGGTAAAGGTGCCGCCACGGTCGATCCAGAAATCCCACTTGGCTGTCATGATCTTCCCTCTGATGCTGCCGGCTTTAAGGAACACGCGATTCCATGCCGATAATTAGCGTTTTGATAGCAAGTGAATTTATGCTGACATTTTATCGATAAAATGTCGATGAAAAAATCTGAATGGGTTGTTATTTGATCTTTTTATCGCCTGCGGTACCCCCATATGACCTTGTGGTAAAAGGGAAAACTAAAAGCTGGCGATGTCGGAAAACGATAAATCAGAAGAACGGGATCCGTTTCTGCTGCGTCTGGCGGAGGCTGTCGACTTCACAATCAGTATACTGACAGCAGACCTCTGGTTCGTTGGCGTCTTCCTGCTTGTCGCCCTGCTTCTCGGCGTTTCCCTGCTTGGGCTTTTGCTGGAAGTTGCAATTGGTGCAGGGGTACTTGCGACTGTTGCTGTCTGTTTCTGGTTGTTTTGCGACTTGCATCCAGGCGAGTGAGATTATTCGACAGGGCTTCGCTCCAAAAGTGTCAGGCCACTGGCTCCCCAGCCAAAGCGCCTGGCTGCCGGAGTGCCTTCCCGGGGGGCAAAGGCTTCTTGCGCTTTGCTTAGTTCCTCACTGCTTGTGTGGACGATCAATAGCCATCGGGCATCAGCGGTGCCCTTGTTTATTTCGGCAATTGTATCAACTGGCGTGAAGGTGTTGGGGTCGCGCAGGTAATAAGACAGGGCCGGTGCGGCAAATCCCTTGAACAGCAAGAGATGATCGCCATCGGCTTTCTGTTCCAGATAGTCCCGTGCGATCAAGCGCCATTCGGGGCGTATTCTCTCCAGCAGCGTGAATTTCAATTCGGGGAAACTCAACCATATCGCGGCAGCAAACAATGCGATCGGTGCAACCTGCGGCGCCAGGCGCTGGGCTGTTACCGAGGCGAGCAGGACAAGCCCTGGCCATGCCGCGATCAGGTATCGATCAAAAAGGATCGGTTGCACGCTTATGGAATAGAGATAGGCCAAAAGCGGTGGCCCAACGGTGTAGGCAAAGCAAACGAGGATTGCGTCCGCACTTTGCGGTTTGCCGAAGTACCTGCCTGGCATGTGAACGACGGTCAGGAGACTGGCGACAGCCAAACCTGCCAGCACCCAGAACAATGGCAGCGACCCGGCTATGCTGAAAGCGATGTTGATGAGAAACGTCGGATCAGGATAAGCAATCCAGAAGCCTTCTTCGGCCACCGACCTTGCTCGCATCGCCAGGATGATCAACCAAGGTAAAAAGGCAAGCGCGCTCGCTGCCATTGCAAGGCAGACAAGAACCGCATTGGTGAGACTGATGCGGCCGGATTTCAAAATGCCGGTCAATGCCAGGATGCCGCAGACCACACCAACGGATGCGAAGCCCAGAAGGGCGTAGATGTGACTGTAGAGGAACAGGGCTCCAGCCACTCCAAGCGCCACCAGCCGCCAGGCCGATGGCCTTTCAAGGTTTTTCAGAACCAGGAGCAGAAAGGCGAGCCCGCATGTTGCCAGCAGGGCATACATGCGGGCTTCTGTCGAATACCAGATGTGGAACGGAGAGACGGTCAGGAGAGCGGCAGCAAGCAGGCCAGTGGTGTTTCCGGCCAGCGTCTTGCCAGTCAGATAGATTAGCCAGACGGCAAGAACACCCAACAGCACGGATGGCAAGCGCAATGCTGTTTCACTGTCACCTGCCAAGGGCATCGTCAGCCAGAGCAAAATATTATGCAGCGGCGGATAATTGTCAGCTGCAACGGCGGTCAACAGCTCGGCGATGGTTCCCTTGGACTGGCTCCAGCTGACGGCTTCATCGTACCAAAGGCTCGTCCTGTCCAGGTTCTGAAAGCGTAGCAAGGCCGCCACTGCCAAAATGAGCGCCAAAATCAGGCGGTTGGCGCTGTTGCCAGTCAAGAGGCGTTGGTTGGTGTTTGGCACGAATTCAGGTTTCCAGGTTGTCTGGCCGGAACGCTAGCCAATCCTTTTCGCGGAGGGAAGGACGCTTTGGTTTTGAAGATGACAATCACAATTTATCGATAAATTGTTGATGTTGGTGGTTTTTGAGTCTAGTGTTTGTGAAGATGTGCTCCAAAAGGTGTTCGAAGAATGCACCTCGAGCAGCATCCCGACGGGTAATCCCCGCTTCCTAGAGGAGAAAATCATGCTGCAATCTCGTTCCCTGACACGTGCCGGAATCCATCTGGCTGCTGCTGCCGCATTCGGCCTTGCGGGTTTCACCGCTGCTTCCGCTGAGACCAAGTGGGACATGCCGACACCTTATGGTGACAGCAACTTTCACACACAGAACATTGTTGCCTTCGCTGAAGAAGTGAAGGAAAAGACTGACGGCTCGCTGGTCATCCAGATCCACTCTGCGGGATCGCTGTTCAAACATCCGGAAATCAAGAACTCCGTCCGCAAGGGGCTTGCCCCGATCGGCGAAATTCTGGTGTCCCGCCTTTCCAACGAAGATGCGGTCTTCGGGGTGGATTCCGTACCTTTCCTGGCTCCGTCCTATGATCAGGCCTGGAAGCTTTACCAGGCGTCGAAGCCTGCACTGGAAGAAAAGCTCGGCGAGCAGGGACTGCAGCTGCTTTATGCCGTGCCGTGGCCGCCCCAGGGTATCTACGCCAAAAAGGAAATCACCAAGGGTGATGATCTCAAGGGTTTGAAATTCCGTGCCTACAACACAGCGACTGAGCGCCTGGCCCAGCTGGCTGGCGCCGTGCCGACGCAGGTTGAAGTGCCGGATATTCCGACCGCCTTTTCCACCGGTCGTGTCGAAGCCATGATCACGTCACCGTCCACCGGTGCGAATTCCAAGGCTTGGGACTTCCTGAGCCACTATCATGACACCCAGGCCTGGCTGCCGAAAAACATGGTGTTCGTCAACAAGGGTGCTTTCGACGCCCTGAGCGACGACGAAAAGGCAGCTGTCCTTGAAGCCGCCGATGTTGCTGAGAAGCGCGGCTGGGAAGCTTCCAAGGTAGAAACCAAGACGCAGACCCAGGTTCTGGTCGACAACGGCATCACTGTCGTTCAGCCGAGCAGCGAGCTGATCCAGGATCTCGCAGCAATTGGCGAGACGATGGCTGCCGAATGGCAAGAGGAAGCCGGTGAAACCGGCCAAGCCGTTCTCGAAGCCTATAAAAACTAAACAGCTAAAGAAGCGCCGGACCTAACAAGTCCGGCGTTTTTTTAATATCAGCTGCACATCCGGTAGGGGAAGCCGATGCGAAAGGCTTTGAATACGCTTTATCAAGCGTCAACGGCTATGGCTGCGTGTTGTCTCGTTGTCATTGCCAGTCTCGTTGTTCTTCAGGTGTTTGGACGCATATTCGACTGGTCTCGAACGGTTTTTGGTCTTGAGCCACTCGGGCTGCAGGTCCCTTCACTTGCTGAAATTGCAGGTTTTCTGCTGGTAGGGGCATCCTTTCTTGCCTTATCCGGGACGCTGCGCAACGGTGATCACATCAGGGTCGCGATCCTGCTGCAGTCCGTGCCCAAAGTCGGGGCGCGTATCCTGAATGTCTGGGCGGTTGCGGTGGCTCTTGCGCTGGCGGCATTCTTTACGTGGAACGCCGGACAGCTTGCGCTCGACAGCTTCAAATTCAACGAAACCTCCTACGGCGTCATTCCGATCCCGCTCGTCTTTCCGCAGTCGGTGATGACTTTCGGACTGCTGGTATTCTCAATCGCTTTGCTGGACGACCTGATCATGGCGCTCACTGGCAAGGCGCCGAGTTTTGAATCGGTCGTGAAGGCCGATCCGATAGAGGGGAAAGAATAATGGATCTCTCCCTTGTCGCCCTCCTGCTCGGCATTGGAATGCTGGCGGCGCTTGCAACCGGTATCTGGGTAGCCGTTGCGCTGTTTGCCGTCGCGCTTGCTGCAATGATGGTTCTTGTATCTGCGCCTGCCGGTCCCGTTCTGGCAACGACGGTTTGGGGGGCATCGAACTCCTGGGATCTGACGGCGCTGCCCATGTTCATCTGGATGGGTGAAATCCTGTTCCGATCTCGTCTGTCGGAGGACATGTTCGCCGGTCTTTCGCCCTGGATGCGCAATCTGCCGGGCCGGCTGCTGCATGTGAACATTCTCGGGTGCGGTATCTTTGCCGCCGTGTCGGGTTCTTCAGCCGCTACCACCGCCACCATCGGTCGTATGTCTCTGCCTGAATTGAAGCAGCGCGGGTATGACGAACGCATGGCGATCGGCACGCTGGCAGGGTCGGGCACACTGGGCCTGCTCATTCCGCCATCGATCATCCTGATTGTTTATGGCGCTGCGACCGAGCAGTCGATTGCGCGGTTGTTCATGGCAGGCGTTCTGCCAGGGGCAATGCTTTGCCTCCTGTTCATGGGCTATGTCGCGATCTGGGCACTGCTGAACAAGGACAAGATGCCTGCGAAGGAGGAAGTCATTCCCTTCATCGAGCGACTTCTTGCAACGCGCAGGCTGTTTCCGGTGATCGGTCTGATCGTCGGTGTGATCGGCTCAATCTACGCGGGTCTTGCTTCGCCCACAGAGGCGGCGGCCATCGGCGTCATGCTTGCCTTGCTTCTGTCCTGGGTAAGCGGAACGTTGAGCCGCAAGAGCTTTGCTGAAGCGTTGATGGGCGCAACGCGAACATCCTGCATGATCGCGTTCATTCTGGCCGGCGCAGCATTCCTGACCGTTGCCATGGGGTACACCGGCATCCCGCGTGAGTTGGCTGCCTGGATCGGTTCGCTGAACCTGTCACCCTACGCGCTCCTCATTGCCCTGACGCTGTTCTTCGTGGTGCTCGGGTGTTTTCTGGATGGCATTTCGGTGGTGGTTCTGACGACCTCCGTGATCCTTCCGATGGTGGAGCAGGCAGGCCTCGATCTCATCTGGTTCGGTATTTACCTGGTGCTGGTGGTCGAAATGAGCCAGATCACGCCACCTGTCGGGTTCAATCTGTTCGTGCTGCAAGGCATGACCGGGTACAACATCTTCAAGGTTGCCCGCATGGCCTTGCCGTTCTTCCTGTTGATGATCCTGGCAATCGTCTTGATTGTGACCTTTCCGGGCTTGGCTCTTTGGTTGCCGCAGACGATGTTGAGCAACTAGTGCATTCCTCCCCGTGACCGAACAGGGGCGGATGTACGCACACCTTTGAAACGATCAGAAAAGGGCCTTCGACCGGTTTCGGTCGGAGGCCCGCTGAAAAACCAAACTGTGCCGGAGATCAGATGTGACGGATAATCCCGACTCCAGAAGCGATGCCCCCATCGGGCCTGTTGTCTCTGCAGCGCATCTTGCCTCCGGTGCAATGCCTGCGCTTTCGGAGATCGAATTCGCGGTGACCATGATGGTCAATGCCTATCACCGATGGATGGTACGCTGCATGGCGGCCAGCGGGTCGCAGGGGCTTGGTCCCCTTGATGTGCTTGTGCTTCATTCGGTCAATCACCGCGGCCGAGCAAAGACACTGTCAGACATCTGTCTTGTGCTGAACATCGAAGACACTCACACGGTTACCTATGCGCTGAAGAAGCTTGAAAAGGCTGGCCTCATTTCATCTGGCCGTCGGGGCAAGGAAAAGACCGCCGAAATCACGAAATCAGGCGAAACTGCCTGCCTTGAGTACCGGCGTCTGCGCGAGGCTCTCCTGGTCAAGCCAATGAAGGCGCTGGGCCTCGACGAAAACGAACTCTCCAAACTTGCCGCTACATTGCGACTGGTGTCCGGCAACTACGATCAGGCCGCTCGCGCCGCTGCAGCCATGTGATATGCACACAGGGGAATGTTCGCGTTCATTTGTTGAATATTCCAAAATTTCTTGTAGTATCGAATTATGGAAGATCAGGAAGCAGTCTCTGCATTGGGTGCCTTGGCACAGGAAGACCGGCTGGCGGCGTTCCGGTTGCTGATGACGGTCGGGCCAGATGGCTTGCCGTCCGGCTCGGTTGCCGAGCGACTGGACATACAGCCAACCAGGATGTCGTTTCATCTGACCACGTTGGAACGGGCCGGGCTGCTGACGACCCGCCGGGAGGGCAGGCATATTCTTTATGCGGTCGACTATGACCGCATGCGGAACCTTCTGGGTTTTCTGATGGAAGACTGCTGCGGCAACGATCCCGCTGTCTGCTGTTTTCCGGCAGCAGATTTTAAGAAACCTTCGGGACTTTGACAGGACGATACCTCACATGAGCATGACGATTTATCACAACCCGAAATGCGGCACGTCCCGCAACACGCTGGAAATGATCCGTGAATCCGGCGTTGAGCCGCAGGTTATCGAATATCTGAAAACACCGCCGAGCCGCGAAGAACTCGTTGACCTCATCAAGCGCACCGGTCTTCCGGTGCGGGACATCCTTCGCCAGAAGGGAACGCCCTATGATGAATTGGGTCTCGGTGAGGACAGGTGGACGGACGACCAACTGATCGATTTCATGATGGAACATCCGATCCTGATCAACAGGCCGATCGTGGTGTCGGAAAAAGGCGTCCGCCTGTGCCGTCCGTCCGAGAAGGTGCTGGACCTGTTGCCAAAGGATATCGGGTCTTTCACCAAGGAAGACGGCGAAGTGGTTTCGTCCGGAGCGCCAGATGCCTGAGCCGAAAAGTTCGCATGCAGACTTGAAGAACGTGACGGCGGCAGACTTTCAGGAAATCGACCGGGAGAAGTTGCAGGTTCCAACGGGGCCGTCGCATCCACCGCGGATATTGCTACTCTATGGTTCCCTGCGCCAGCGGTCCTACAGCCGCTTCCTCGTACACGAAGCACAAAGGCTGCTGCAGGCTTATGGTGCGGAGACCCGGATCTACGATCCATCAGGTCTGCCGCTTCCCGATGACAGCGGTGCCGATCATCCCAAAGTCACCGAACTGAGAAATCTATGTGCCTGGTCCGAAGGACAGGTCTGGTGCTCTCCCGAACGCCATGGCGCAATGACCGGTGTACTCAAGTCGCAGATTGACTGGATCCCGCTGAGTTTTGGCGCCATCCGGCCGACACAGGGCAAGACACTGGCCTTGATGCAGGTTTCGGGAGGTTCGCAGTCTTTCAATGCGGTCAACCAGATGCGTGTCCTCGGCCGCTGGATGCGGATGGTTACCATCCCCAATCAGTCGTCGGTGCCCAAGGCCTATCAGGAATTTGACGACGATGGCCGGATGAAACCATCGGCCCTTTACGACCGGGTGGTCGATGTCATGGAAGAGCTCGTCAAGTTCACGCTGCTGGTTCGTGGCCGATCGGACTATCTCGTCGATCGTTACTCCGAACGCAAGGCAGACCGCGAACGGCAGTCGGCCGCTCAGGATGCCGCGGCCGGGGTCAGCCTCTGAAAACCTGCAATCGCGGTTTCAGCCTGCAGTCTGCAAGGGGACCTGCTCAATCTGCGACGTCGGGCCTTCGCTTTCCCCTCCGATAGCCGGTTGCGGGGCAGCGGGCCTCACGCTCTTGGCAAGTTTGGGGGCAAGGCGAATGCGCGGTGGCACCTGGGCCGACGTCGCTTGATGCTGCATTCGGGGGAACCAGCGTCTGCCGGCTGGGCTGAGTGGAAACACCGGATACGCGGCCTCGTGTTTTGCAACTGTATCAGGTTTGCCGAACAGGAAACCCTGGACGAGATCGCATCCGGCCGCGCTCAGCAGAATGGCCTGTTCCTCGGTTTCGACACCTTCCGCGGTAATCGTAACATCCAGCGAGCGGCCGAGGCCCACGATCGACGTCACGATGGCGTCGGTACTGGCATCCTTGCCGAGGTTCTGTATGAAGGCCTTGTCGATCTTGATCTTGTCGAAGGGAAACAGGCTCAGGTAGCTCAGCGATGAATAGCCGGTTCCGAAATCGTCCATGGCGATAGAAACACCCATGTCGCGGATCTGCTGAAGTGTCTCGATCACTGCGTCCGTGTTCGAAATCAGCAGGCTCTCGGTGATTTCAATTTCAAGCCGCTTGGGGTCTAGACGGGAATTCTGAAGCGCCTGGGCAACGCGTTTCTGGGTTTCGCCGGCAATGAACTGAGCGGGAGAAACATTGACTGCGACCTTGCGCGAGCGGTCCTGCCATAACGCTGCTTCGCGGCAGGCGTGGTTGAGGACCCATGTTCCGATTTCCTCGATAAGGCCCGTGTCTTCTGCAATCGGGATGAAATCGTCCGGCCGGATGATACCCTTGGTGGGATGGTCCCAGCGGATCAGCGCCTCATAGCCTTTCAGTGTTCCGTCCTTCAGCGCATATTGCGGCTGATAGAGCAACTTGAACTGGTTGAACTTGAGTGCTTTGGCGAGTCCTTCTTCCACTTCCTTGCGTTTCTGCGCCTCTGCATCAAGGCTTTGTGTGTACCACGAGAAGGTGGAACGCCCGCTGTGTTTGGCCCGATATAGAGCAAGGTCCGCGCAATGAAGCAAACGAGAGGAGCGCCAGGAGCCGTCGGTTGCCCTTGCAAGACCAATGGACAGCGAAATCCTGATGTCCTTGCCGTCGATCGTGCAGGGAGCTTCGGTTGCGGCAATCATGTCCGTTGCAAGTCGGGTCATGCGGGCGGGGTCGGACAAGGATGTCAGCATGACAGCAAATTCATCGCCTGAAAGGCGGGCGACCAGGTGGTTTCCGAAAACCGCCTTCAGGCGTTCCCCCACGATCTGAAGAAAAACGTCGCCGATGCCATGACCATAGGTGTCGTTGATTTCCTTGAACTTGTCGACGTCGATCAGCATGACGCCGATATTGGAAGCCTTGGCCTGTGCAAGGCGCAGCGCCTCGGTCAGGCGCGCGTTGAAGACGGCGCGGTTCGGCAAACCTGTCAGCGTGTCGTGATGTGCCAGATACTGAATGTCTCTGCTGGTCTGGAGCTGGTCATAGAAGCGCAGCCAGAGGAGAATGCCAGCAAACATGAAGGAGGCCAGGCAAAGACCGCCAATCGCGGCACTGATCAACCAGATCAGCGGCGTGAGGCCATTCAGGATTTCCGACTGGGTCACCAACAGCAAAAGCCCCGGAAAGTCCGGGGAGGCTCCTTCGGGACGGTAGGCAATCAGTGCATTCGCCCCAAACGATCCGTGCCACGACATGTCCGGGATGGCAACGAGCGGGCTGTTGCCGTTCAGAGCGGCCTTGGCCTGCGAGATCGTATTACTGGTACGAAGCCGCCCTTCACTATGCCAGTGAATTTGCACCGGTGAGGGGCGCTGGAGGCTGGATCCGGTTGGCGCAGGGAAGATCGCGACCGCGTCCAGTACCTTGGATGTCTCCGGAGCCTGGCCGGCATTGCGTTGCAGTTCGCCAACCAGGTCGTTCGGCTTCCGTCTGTCGGCAGAAGCCTCTTCGGTCAGCCGCAATGCGGACATGTCGGCTGCCGGTTCGGTTTCGATCCGGCTCGCCAATGCCTGCAGGATCGAGTTGAAAGTCTTTTCCTGCGGCAGGAAAGCTTGCTCAAGACCCCGGACGACCAGCCAGTGCGTTAGAAGACGATTGCTCGCGTAGACACCCAGCGCCAGCGTCAGCACCAGCGACATGGAAATGAAAAAAATGACAATGTTGCTTCTTCCCAGGGGGACTGCCATCCGGCGAGGAACCATCTTGCGAACACGAGTCGCGAAAGGCTAAGCGTAATTCCTTTAACCATCATGAATCGCAAGGTTGCTCAAACCCAAGGGAAACCCGAGGAAAATGGTGGGGCAGGCCTGGCTGTCCGCAAACTGCGGAGCTGCGTTGCAGTGGTCCATTCGAAGGTCCAAAACATCGGCGTTCGGGAACTCGGTTTTCGCTTGTCCAGGGGCGCGACCAGCTGAAGCACCAATGGGGACAGGCGAGCGTTGATCTGGTCAAATCCGGCCCATGCCGATAAGAGTCTGCAACGCATCGATTCATGCGGTTCACGGCAAGCTTTCCTGCCTGCCTTTTCCCACCGGCCCAGCGGGAGCTGAAGTGTGAGTGTCTGGAGTAGCCTCGGCGCTATTGTAAGTTCGATCGGATCAGGAGGGGCGCAGATCGTCGACCGCCTGGTCCAGCTCGTGCTTGCGCGGCCGGAGGGGACCAACAGTGTCGGTTTCACCGTTGCGATGATTGCGCTGTCGGCCAAGATGGCCAAGGCCGATGGTGTGGTGACCACCGATGAAATTATCGCTTTCCGCGAACTTTTCGATGTACCGCCCAACGAAGAACGAAATGTCGCCCGCCTGTTCAATCTGGCGCAGGAAGACATTGCCGGCTTCGAGGTCTATGCCAAGAAACTGGCGGATCTGTTCCCATACGACCGCAAGACGCTGCTCGACATTCTGGATGGGCTTTTTCACATTGCGAAAGCTGACGGCGTCGTCCACGAAAGCGAAATAGGCTACCTTTCCAGAGTGGCGGAGGTCTTCGGGATCGATGACCGGGAGTTTTCCAGGATACTCGCCAGACATGTGCGCAATGATGGCAACCCCTACGAGGTGCTGGGTTTGGGACCGGAGGCAAGTGACGGTGAACTCAAGTCCCATTACCGCCGAGAGGTCCAGGAAACGCATCCCGACCGGCTGATCGCAAGAGGCGTTCCGGAGGAGTTCGTCAGGATTGCGAATGATCGTCTTGCGGCGCTGAACGAAGCCTGGGCGAAGATCTGCGCGGAAAGAGGTATATGAGCGTTGCGACTGATACCGGTGTGAAGGCCAGGGTCCATCCGTCTCCCAACCACGGACAGCGGGCACAGGGAGCCCCTGTGGATATGGTCGTGCTCCATTACACCGGCATGCCGACCGGCGAAGAAGCCTTGCAGCGCCTGTGTGATCCTCGTTCGGAAGTCTCTGCCCACTATGTCGTCAACGAGGATGGCAGCATCCTGCAATGCGTGCCGGAATCCCGCAGGGCCTGGCATGCGGGGCGGAGCTTCTGGAAAGGCGAGACCGACATCAATTCCCGATCGATCGGCGTCGAGATTGTCAATCCGGGGCACGAGCACGGCTATCAGCCGTTTCCGGAGCCACAGATCGAAGCCGTTGTCGCGCTTGTTGGCGATATCTGTGCCCGTCACGGGATCCATCCGTGGATGATCCTGGCGCATTCGGATATTGCTCCTGCCCGGAAGGAGGACCCGGGTGAACTGTTCCCATGGGATCGCCTGTCAGAAGCCGGCATCGGTTTATATGTAAAACCGTTTCCACTCGGGGCAGGCCTGCTGATGCAGGAAGGCGATAGCGGCCAGCCTGTTGAAGCGGTGCAGTCAATGCTCGCACTCTATGGCTACGAGTTGGACATCACCGGGGACTTCGACTTGAAGACACGCCAGGTGGTTGCCGCGTTTCAACGCCATTTCCGACCAGAGAAGGTTGACGGTGTCGTCGATCAATCGACCATCGAAACGTTGCATGCGCTGCTGCGCAAGCTGCCTTCCCTGTCAGCCTGATCGAACGGTCGGTTTGGTTTTTGTGCGGTTACGAGTTCGGACCAACGAAATAAACGCGCAGTCAACAAAATTAGTTCCCGCGACGCAGCATTTTTAGACGGCTCTGCGCCACGAGTGGTCACAGAATTTCTTCTGATGGCCCTTCCATTGCCGAATTGCTTGCTAATTTTGGCCACAAACTACAGAAAATGACTAAGAACAGCATTAAATTCCTGTAATTTTATGTAATAATTTGAAATAATTCGTGATGTATTAGCGCCCATTTTCGTCCAATAGCTCCGGCATTTCTCCCGCCTGATTTCAACGCAACGAAAACCAAAAGGGCTGGACTGAATGTTACGGTCATTCAAGACACTTACTGGGGCGCTGTGCCTTTTCGCCTATGCAACCACTCTTGCAGCACCGGCTGCAATGGCTAAAGGTACGGGTTCCGGGTCGGAGCCGATCCTCCATATCATCGACCCGGACAAGAAGAGCGAACCTGCCGAAGCCAAGCCGTCGGTCGGCTCTGGTTCCAAACCGATCCTGCACATCATTGAATCGAGCAAGCAGGAAACGCAGGAAAAACCTGCCAAGAAGACAAGAACTGCCAGCCTGACGCGCAAGGTGTCCCCGAAGCGGACGGCTGTTGTCAGCAACGACAAATACGCCAAGCTCATCCGAAAGGCCGCCGCCAAACATGGTGTGCCGGTCAAGATCGCCAAGGCAGTGGTCCAGGTGGAGAGCAACTTCAATCCGCGTGCACGCGGCAGCGCCGGTGAAGTCGGTCTGATGCAGATCAAGCCGGCAACCGCGCGTGGCATCGGCTACCGCGGGTCGACCAAGGCGCTCTATGACCCCGAAACCAATCTGGAATGGGGCATGAAGTATCTTGCCGGCGCACACAAGAAGGCGGGCGGCGACGTTTGTGGCACCATCTTGCGCTACAATGCCGGCCATTTCGCTAAGCGGATGAACCCGGTCAGCAAGCGCTACTGTTCCAAGGTCAAGCAGATCCTGGCCTCCAGCTAAAAGCAGCAGGGCGGTCAGCCGTGGGCAAACTGAAAACCCCGCCGGGATTTCCGGCGGGGTTTTCTTTTTGTGTGCTGAAGGCTGTCAGCTTATGCGAACTTCCTGCGGGCGGCTGGAACCGAGGCGGGAACCGGCGTTTCGGCAGGCACATCAGGGGCCGACAGGGGCTGGCCGAGTGCGGTCACCACAGGCACCACACCAGCCCATATATCGGTCCCGAGATCTTCCTTGTCGTCCACCGGTCCGCCGGTGCGGACCTTCGTGCTGACATGGTCGATATCCATGACAAGCACACCGGTTGCCTTGTGTTCCTTCGGCATCATTTCGCGGCATTCATCCCAGCGGCCAGGCAGCAGATGGTCGGTGATAGCGGCCAGGGCCTCGATCTGTTCCTGTTCGCTTTCGACAAGCCTCGCCGTGCCATGCACGATCGCGCAGCGATAGTTCATGGAATGATGGAAAGCGGAACGCGCGACCACCAGACCATCTACAAGTGTGACGGTAAGGCTCGCCGGTACGCCGTCCGCGTTTGACTTGATGATGCGGGTGGTGCTCGCTCCATGAATATAGATGCGGTCGTCGATCCGGGCATATGCCATCGGGATCACCATCGGTCGGTCTTCGTGAATGAAGCCGCAATGGGCGACAAGGCCCGCATCCAGAATGTCGTAGGCAACGGTCCTGTCGTATCCGCCGCGGTTCATCTGGCGGATCTTGGCATAACGGGGCAGATCCGCTGCCTGGCGTTTTTCCAGAGTGGACATGGTCTCGTCTCCAATTGACTGTTTGTCTTGTGTTGTGCTGTTTGTCCGATAAATTGGCTCCAAAGAAGGTCCGGTTTTTGGAAAATGACAGAACCAGTTTTTCCTGAAGGCATCCTGTCTCTTGAGCGGTCGGCAGACGTGCCATTGGCGGAACAGATCTATCGCGGCTTTCGTGACGCCGTGCGCACAGGCTTGCTGCGCTCGGGAACAAAGTTGCCATCCACGCGGCGGTTGGCGGCGTCGCTCAACGTTGGACGCAACACCGTCAACACGGCTTATGACCTTCTGCAAGCCGAAGGTGTGATCACCGTGCGCACCGGCGCTGCTCCCCGCATTACCGAAGGGCTGGTGCTGGAAGGTGTGCAGGCGCAGCGCAAGGTGGAAGCATTCGGGCTGAAGCTGTCGCAACGAGGCAGGACACTGAGTGCCAACTTGCGCGGCGAGGGGTGGGCCTATCGCCAGGGAGGCTTGCAACCGGGTGCGCCAGCACTTGATCTGTTTCCCTACGAGGAATGGGCAAGATCACTGCGCAGGGCCGCCCGGCTCGAGCGCAGCGCGGATCTCCACTATCAGAATTTTGCCGGTCTTGAGGTGCTCAAGCGGCAGATCGCCCGGCACCTTGCGGCCGAACGCGGGGTTCGGGCTGACCCTCATCGGATTCTTGTCACCAGCTCAACACAGGCCAGCCTGACGATGCTCAGCCAGGTGCTCACTGATCCGGGTGACGACGTCTGGCTGGAGGAGCCCGGCTACCTCGGCGCGCGGACGGCCTTTTCCGGGGCAGGTCTGACGATCCGGCCGCTGCCGACCGACGGCGAGGGTGCGGACGCGTCGAAGATGGCTCATCTGGATCAGCCGCCGAAGCTCATCTATGTCACACCGTCCCACCACTATCCCCTTGGGGCACGTATGCCCTTGGCGAGGCGTCTGATGCTTCTTGATGTTGCGCGCACCTGCGGCGCGGTGATCCTGGAAGACGACTATGACAGCGAGTTCCTGTTCGAGGGCCGGCCTGTGGCTGCGCTGCACGGTCTGGCGGATGAGGGACAGGTGGTCTACATGGGCACGTTCGCGAAGAGCCTGCTCCCCGGGCTCCGGATTGCCTATTGCGTCGTGCCTGACGTTCTTGTGGCCCCGCTCACCCAAACCATGCGCAATATCGGCTGTTCTGCCAATGTTCAGGCCCAGGCTGCACTCGCATACTTCATGGATTGCGGGGCCTATCAGAAGCACCTGAAACAGATCCGGCCAGTCTATCTGGAGCGGGGGACGATGCTCGCCGGCGCGTTACGGCAGAGGCTGGGCAATCGTGTCGAAGTTGCGCCTCTTACAGGCAATGTGCAGTTGACGATCATGTTCCGGGAGCCCGTCAACGATATTGCCCTTGCAGTCGCCATGCAGGACCGTGGCTTTGCCGTTTCACCGCTCAGCAATTGTTATCTAGGCGAAGGAGGGCGGCCAGGACTTATTGTCGGCTTTGCCGGTGCAAATGCACGGCAGATCGAGGAAGGCGTGGACGCCCTTGCCGGTTTGCTTGGTACTGGACACGCGTGTTGACCAGTCTTCCTTCAAAGCCGCATGGCCGGGACGTCCCCGTGAACGATCAGCGAGGCTTCTGTTGCGGAGATGACATCATCGACACTCAGGCCGGGGCCCGTTTCTCGCAGGACGAGGCCGTCGTCCGTCGGTTCGATCACGGCCATTTCCGTCACGATCAGGCTGACACGACGGCGAGCTGTCAGGGGAAGTGTGCATTCCTTCAGGATCTTGGGGTGGCCCTTGGCCGTGTGAACCATTGCGACGATCACCTGTTTGGCGCCGGCCACAAGATCCATTGCACCGCCCATGCCCGGAACCATCTTGCCCGGGATCATCCAGTTCGCGAGATAGCCACGTTCGTCCACCTGCAAGCCGCCGAGAACGGTCATGTCCAGATGGCCGCCGCGGATCAGGCCGAAGCTCATGGCGCTGTCGATGGAGGCAGCTCCCGGAACGGCGGTCACGAAACCGCCGCCGGCATCGGTAAGGTCGGGGTCTTCCATCCCTTCGGGCGGGCGGGCGCCCAGGCCGATCACACCGTTTTCGGCCTGAAAGAAGACATGCACTTCCTTCGGCAGGTAGTTGGCAACAAGTGACGGCAGGCCGATGCCGAGATTGACCAGCGTACCGGCCTTGATTTCCTGTGCCACGCGGCGGGCGATGATTTCCTTGTCGTCCATCAGGCGGCCCTTTCCAGAAGATGATCGACGAGAATGCCGGGTGTTTTCACGCTATCTGGCGAAATCACACCCACGGGCACGATCGTGTGCGGTTCCGCGATAACGGTCTTGCCCGCCAGAGCCATGGTCGGGTTGAAATTGTGGGCGGTGAGGGAATACTCCAGATTGCCGACGTAGTCCGCCCGGTAGGCGGCCAAAAGGGCAAAATCGCCATGGATGGGAGTTTCCAGAAGATATTCCTTGCCGTCGACGGTGATCTTCTGCTTGCCTTCCTCGACGAGCGTGCCAATGCCGGTCGGGGTCAGGATGCCACCCAGACCGACACCGGCCGCCCGAATGCGTTCGACCAAGGTTCCCTGCGGAACCAGTTCGACATCAATCTCGCCGGATATCATCTTCTGCTGGGTTTCCGGGTTGAGGCCGATGTGAGAAGCGATCACCCTTGAAACCGAACCTGCGCTGACGAGCTTGCCGATGCCACGACCCGGCATGGCCGTGTCATTGGCGACAATCGTCAGGTTTCTGGTGCCTTTCGCCACGATGGCGTCAATCAACCGGTGGGGCGAACCCACTCCCATGAAACCTCCCACCAGCAGGGTGGCTCCGTCTGGAATGAGGTCCGCAGCTTCCTGCGTCTTGATCGCGTGTTTCACGAAAACGTCCCCCGGAATGAAATCCTAAGGGGACGTTAGCCGCTGGCGTCGCACAAGAGAAATGAAGTTTGTGCGACGCAGTATTTTTACCGAGACCGTGATACCCATTACAGGGCTCGATCAAGGCTGGTTACGCTGCCCGCACCTTGCCCAGGAAGTCCTGCATGGCGTGGCGCAGTGTATTGGACTGTTCATGCAATTCGCCGACAGCCGCATTCATGTCCGAGCTCAGGTTTGCCGTTTCGCTGGCAGCGCCACTGACCTCGGAAATGGATCTCGAAACGCTTTCGGTACCCTGTGCGGCTTCGGAGACGCTGCTGGCGATTTCGGTCGTTGCAAGGTTCTGTTCTTCCGCTGCACCGGACATGGCGTGCGTGTTTTCCGAAATCTTCTGGACGAGACCGGCAACAGACTCGGTTGCTTCTGTCGAAGCATCCGCGGCCTGGCGCATTTCCGTGATCTGCCTGTCGATTTCCTCCGTCGCCTTGGATGTCTGTTCCGCGAGTGCCTTGACCTCGGATGCAACAACGGCAAAGCCCTTTCCGGCCTCGCCGGCACGGGCAGCTTCAATGGTCGCGTTGAGGGCGAGCAGGTTGGTCTGTTCGGCAATATCGGTGATCAGCTTCGTAACGTCGCCGATGCGCGAAACCACCTGCTGCACCGTTGCCACCGCTTCGTTGGATCGCCCAACTTCATGTTCCGCTTCCTGGGCGATTTCCGAGGATGATCGCACCTGTTCCGTGATTGCACGGATGGAAGCTGAAAGTTCCTCTGTCGCGCTGGCAACGGTATTCACGTTGGTGGTTGCCTGTTCGGCGGCTGCCGAAACGGCCAGGGCCTGGTCCGTGGTGTTGTTGGCAATCGTTGACAGTGATCCGGCGGAACTGGTCAGCGCATCCAGTCTTGTAATCATCCCGTCGCAGATGTTGAGGACAGTTGCTTCGAAGTCGCTGGCTACCTTCTCCATTTCCTCGCGCTTGATGCGTTCGGCGTTGATGCGTTCCGCTTCAGCCTGTTGCTCAAGTTCGCGTGTGCGGATCAGGTTTTCGCGGAAGACGCCGAGCGCGCGGCCGAGAAGACCGATTTCGTCCTTACGGTCGCTGATATCAACCGTCTGAGACGTGTCTCCGGCCGACAGCTTGTCGGTTATGACGGACAGTCTCGATAGCGGCGCTGAAATCGCGATGTGATTGAGGAAACCGAGGATCATTGCAAGCACGGTGAGGATCAATGTGCTGGAGAGCGAGACGATCTGGACCGTGTTCAGTGACGTGTTCTGGGCAATAACCGATTTCTGCCGTTCCGCATCAACTGCGTCGGCAAGCTGTCGGCTTTGCTGCTGAACAGCTGACAAAAGACCCGAGCTTTCCGGTGTCAGGTCAATCGCACGCGCCATGTCGACCGTCTCCGGTGTGCGCATCAGTTCTATCTGGCGCGCGGCAATCTGGCTGTACCAGGTTTCCCAGCTTGATTTCAGTTCGGAGAGATGAGTTTGGAATTCAGGCAAGCTCGCGTCGACAAGTGAGCCGACTTCCAAAAACCCTGTCTGAATTTCATCGTTCAGATCCTGGGACCGGGTGAGAAGATCACGGTTGCCGGTTAGCAGGAAGGATTTCACCGACAAAGCCTGCGCTGCGATCTTTTCCGTGAGTTCGGCCGTTTCCACGTTGAGATCCGACAGGTTGTTTGCTGTCTTGACTTCATCCAGAGCCGAATGCGTCTGATAGGCACTCATGCCACCGGCCACTGCGCCGACCAATGCGAGCGTCAGGAACCCTGCGGCGATCTTTTTGCTGACGGATAGATTTTTGAACATGGTATTTCCCGCTTAAGATCCCGTACCCTGACGACGCATCAGTTCGGTCAGGTTGAATTCGACTGTTGCAGCCCCGATGGCTTTCTTGGTTTCGGGGTCAGTGATCGTCATGTTGAGCTGGGCACGCCAGATCTTGCTGCCGTCGTCCCATTCCGGTTCGTCGATGAAAACGGTTTCAGGGCCGTTCGGGAAGGTCTTCTGGAACTTGGCCTCGTCTCCCTGCCAGTAGTCGCTGGTAATCGCACTTTGCCCGACGTTCAGACCGTTCGCGTCCATGACGAAGATTTCTGGATAGAGGCCGAGGGACCCTGCCTGAACGCGCAGGAGATAGATCGACAAGGGGGCGGACAAGGTCGCGGAAATCAGAGGCTTGTCCGCTGCCTCGCGTTCCTGTCGCCATTGGGCGTCCAGTGCGTCGATGTCTGCCTGTGAAAGAGATCCGCGCAAATTGTTTTGTGCGTTGATCGACAAGGCGACAATCGGGTTGGAAAGCCATTCGGCAACGGCTTCCACGATCTCCGGCTGGATCAACGCTTTCGCATCGGGTGGTGTATCTGCAGCCTGGGCTGCAGTTGCCAGCATGATCGCAGGCAGGAAGACGCACAGTTGACGCATTTTTAGCTCCATGTTTGTTCCCATTACCTTCCGTCACATGGGTTTCTTATTGCTTAATATTTGGGCAACGGCGGGAAAAAGTTTTTATCTTTCGAGATGCTTGTAAAAACTTATATTGATATTTTTTACAGTAAGTAGAATTACGTTCCTCTTTTTGCCGTTCCGGGATTGGCGGGTTTTGCCGCAGGCTCTTGGGTGCCTGGCCCAACGGCACCTTGACAGTTTTGCCAGCCTATAGCCCTGCAAGAGCTAGCTTGCGTGAGGATTGTGAAGCGTGCGAACGGGTGAGGCGAGGCGCGAAGTCGCAGCCGCCAGTAGACGGCAGGTTGGCGGAATGACACAGGACCGGGACGCTATCCTGGGAATTCGCGCAGCACGGCATCGACTGTCGCTTGACCTCGCCCGCAAAGCCTCCTAAGTCCCATGCGCCAGTCGGTCGGACAGCCGCTGCCGCAAGTGCCGAAAGGCCGCGGGGGAGGAAAGTCCGGGCTCCATGGAAACACGGTGCCGGGTAACGCCCGGCGAGGGCGACCTTAGGGAAAGTGCCACAGAAAGCAAACCGCCCCGGACAGATCGAGAGATTTTCCCGGGGTAAGGGTGAAAGGGTGGGGTAAGAGCCCACCGCGCAACTGGCAACAGCGGCGGCATGGTAAACCCCACCGGGAGCAAAACCGAATAGGGACAGCGCGAACCGGAGCGATCCGGTTCAGGCCGGTTTCCAGGCCAGTTGTCCGGGTTGGTTGCGATAGGCGTCTGGCAACAGACGTCACAGATGAATGGCTGTCACGTCCGCGTCAGGTCTCGTATCTGGCCGGGCCATACAGAACCCGGCTTACAGGCCGGCTGGCTCTTACCTTCCCTGTTCAGCCCGCTGCATATTGCGGCGTGCTGCCAAGAAATGTCCCGTAAGCTTCTGCGTTCGGGTAGGAAAACTGCTCCGCCAACGGGTTCGCGCGTTTTCGCTTGGCAGCCCCCATATCCGCCAGCAGTTCGTCGAAGTGCCGGAAGTGGAAGGGTGCGGAGCAAAGACCGCCATAGACCTGGGCAGCCGGCCGTTCCCGCCGCCGCCAGTGGAGCATCTGGTCGATGTTGGTGCGCATTTCCCTATCCGTCGGTTGATGGGCCAGTTGTCCGTCGGCATACCGAACCAGCCAGTTGGCAATCATTTCCGCCGACAGCACGGTGCAAAAACTGGAGTTGAAGCCGACAAACCCCATGTCGGGCAGGTCCGGGTTCACCGACAGACGGTAGACCCTGTATTGCCCGTCGGGCTCAATCAGTTTGTCCCGGTATTCCTTCGCCAGATAGGGAATGCCGAGTTTCCAGCCGACGGCCAGCACAGCCAGATCACAGGGCAGTGCTTCTCCCGTCGACAGGATGACATTGCCATTCTCATAGCGCGCGAAGGTTCCCCGAACCGGGCGGATGCTGCCCGCTTCAAAACCTTCGAAAAGTCCCGGTGTCACGATCGGCAACGAACAGGAGGCGTCCTTTTCGATCGGGATATCCGGAACCATGTCCCATTTCTTCAACTTGAGCTGAAACTTGAGCAGGGTTTCCAGCCCTCTGAAATTTGCCCAGATCAACGGCTTGAAGGCAGCAGAGACCGCTTTTGCAAGTCCGGTCCGGCCCCAGCCGTTGAACTGCTGTTCCTGGGCGCGCATGTAAAGCAGGCGTTTGAAATTGATGCCACCGACAAAATAAGGCACGCGCCAGACGGGTTCCCTGTAAACCAGCGTAACCGATTTCGCACCGTTTCTGGCGGCGTTGACCACCAGGTCGGTCGCGGATTTGGAGCCGCCGAGGACGATCACATGTTTGCCCCGCGCCATGCTGCTGTCGGTATAGTCCGAGCTGTGCAGCACCTGGCCGCCGGCGGCCTCGAAGGCTTCTTGCCCAGGGTGGGAAATGACGTTCTTGTCCGAAAACTGGCCGGTGCAGATGGCGACGAAGTCGAAGTCTTCGCACCAGGTTCTGCCGGCCGCCTCAAGTGTCAGTGTCCAGCCCGGATTGCCATCCTTGCGGCGATCCATGGACAGGACATTGGTGTTCAGCCGGAACAGGCGGCCGAGTTTGTGTTTTGTCGCATAGGCATGCAAATAGGCATGTACCTGAGGCCCTTTCGGCCATTCAGGATAGTCGTCCGGCATGGGCAGGTCGGTGAAGCGGTAAAGGTCCTTGGGCGACTGGGTCTGCACGTCCGGATAGGACCGCGACAGTTCCCAGACACCACCGAAATCGTGGCTTCGCTCGAAGCCCATCACCCTGTGCCCGCGTTCGTCGAAGGCTTTTGCAGCCGCAAGCCCGCTCACGCCGCCGCCGATTACGGCGACAGTCTTGCGTTTCGTCATTCTCGATGTCCTCTCGCCTCAGGGGGCGCCGGCAGTGTGGTATCTGCCGGCAATCCACCCCGTCACTTCAAAAGCTGGATCTGGCCGTGTTGGCTCAGGCCTGATCGGGAGGCGGCAGAAAGTCGACCTCGTGCAAGGCGGAAAGCCGGACCAGTTCAGCCGGATCTGTCACGCCGTCGAGCGCGCCGAAGAGTTCGAAGAGTTTACGGGACGGCGCAACACCGAAGACACAGGTGGCCGTCTTGCCGGACCTGTTGAAGATGCCGTGGGCTTCACCCATCGGCATACGGATCGTGTCGCCCGCCTTTGCCTTGTGGGTCTGACCACCCATTTCGACTTCCAGCTCCCCTTCCAGCATCACGATCCATTCGTCCTGGGTCGGATGTATGTGAGGCGGGACAAAGGTCTCCGCCGGAATGAGCGCATGCCAGATGAAGGCATTGCCGCTCAGGAGTTTCGGCGTATAGGTGTGCCCGACCACATTCCAGCTGATATTGTCCAGTCCCGCGTTCGCTGCGGTAATGCCTGCGCCATCTTGCATGATTGTTCCCCTCATCGCTCATTTGGTGCGCTTTGGTCTTTCGACAGGAGAAAGGCTAAGCGCGGCTCGATGGATTTCTTTATCCAGAAAGCGAAATTACTTGGCCGGATGCAGTAAAATGACGCATGGCACACAAGGTGGCGCTTGAAAGGGCCTCGCAGCAGCGGCATGCTTCCACAATGTTGTCTCAGGCAGAAAGCAAAACGCCGCTCGATCGCTTCAAATGCTTCGAAACCACGGATGTGGACGAAGCCAGGGAAATCGTTGCCCGTCACTTCTGCAATCATCGCCTGGGGCGGTTTTCGGCATCTGACAGATTTGATGCCTGCCAGAACCGGGTGCGTGGGCAGCATCTTTCTCTCAACTACCTGCGGTATGGCGCTGATGTGGCGATCGAGCCAGGAGAGCTTGCCGAGTTCTACCTGATCCAGCTGCCGATTGCCGGCACGGCTGAAGTCCGCAATGGTTGCCGTTCCATGGTGTCCACGCCGAGGGTTGCCTCCATTCTCAATCCGGACCGGCACACTGCCATGCGCTGGCATGCCGGCTGCCAGCAGATCCTTCTTCAGATCGAGACCGGTTTCCTGCAGGAAGTTGCAAGCAGAATGGCCGGTGTGAGCGTTGGTCAGGTTCGCTTCGAACCCGAATTCAATCTTCTGTCTCGCGCTGGCGCTGCCTGGCGCCGTCGCTTGCGCGGTGTTCTGGGCGCAGTCGAGGAGGGTCGGGTTTTTCAGGGGGAAGGGAGCCCGGAACAACGCCACCTGGAAGAAGCCCTTGTCGGAGCGCTGCTGGAATTTCAGCCGAACACCGCGTCGCCGCTGCTGGAACGGCGGGAGACCGGCAGGTCACCGGCCATCCTGAAGCGTGCGGTCAGCCTGATCGGCGAGCGTTTTGCCGACGACATCAGTCTTCTGGATATCAGTACCCACGCAGGAACCTCGCCCCGGAACCTTCAATTGCAGTTCCGGCAGGAATACGGCTGTACTCCGCTTCAGTACCTTCAGGACGTCCGTCTGAGTTATGCACGGCACCTATTGTTGTCGGAGGGGCACAGTCTGCCCGTGGCAGAGGTGGCCTACCGGTCCGGCCACCGGCACCTGGGCCGGTTCTCGGTTGCCTACCGGGAGCGGTTCGGCGAGACACCAGGGGCCACGGGTCGGGCGCTCAGGTTCGGTTGAGACACTCGCCACGAAGGCGGTTTTCTTTCTCCACAAGTCTTTCCAGATAGGCAGAAATTGCCGATTTTCCGGGCTTCGAAGCGGAAAACCTCCGTATTCCTGCGAATCCGATTCTTCAATTGTGTCAAGGCTTCATTAAGCATGTTTGCCTTAAGGTCTCTCGACGGGGTCGTGTGCGATCAAATCGAGCCGGAATCCATGAGATTCCATTGACCGCCCATGATTTCCCATGGTATCCCATAAATACCCAGAATGGGGAGCGCGGGCCCATCTCAGTAGGGTCATGGACATCGATTTAACGGTTCTGAAAGTGCCGTTTTTGCAAATTGCGTGTCCGGGCAAGTTGCCGGCCTTCCTCTCATTTGCGGGTGAACTTGGGATTTGAACGGGTGGGGACCCGTTTCGAGGGGATGAATGGCCGGCTTTGTTTCTCACTTTACCAACCGGCTGGATGCCAAGGGTCGCGTGTCGATCCCGGCGCCCTTCCGTACGGTATTGGCGAGAGATGGATTTGAAGGCCTTTATTGCATTGCTTCTTCACACTGCGCGGCTGTCGACGCGGGCGGAAACGATCTGCTTGCTGAAATCAACAAGCGCTCGGAAGCCTTTGCAAAGCTCTCTCCCGATCATGATGCACTGGCGATCGCCCTGTTCGGCGCCAGTGAAAACCCGAGGATCGATGGGGATGGCCGCATGACCATTTCCGACATGATCCGCGAACACACCGGAATTACCGACCAGGTCACCTTCGTCGGCATGAATTACAAGTTCCAGATCTGGGAACCTGAAAAGTTTCGCGAGTACCGCGCAGAGGCCCAACGGCGTGCGCTCGCGATGCTGTCGGGGCAAAGCTCCGCATCCTCTCAGGGAGAGCCGGTATGATGGCGCTCGGCGACAGAGACGTTGCTCCTGACGCTGGCGGACCCGAGCGCCATGTGCCGGTTCTCCTGAAAGAGGTTCTGGAGTGGCTTGCACCGCAGCCCGGCGAGGTGATTGTCGACGGTACCTTCGGTGCCGGAGGTTATTCCCGCGCAATTCTGGAACGTGGTGCCCATGTGATCGGTATCGACCGGGATCCGGACGCGATTGCCGGCGGGCAGGAGCTTGTGAAAGCTTCCGAAGGCCGGCTGATGCTCGTGCCGGGTCAATTTGCGGGTCTTGAAACGCATGCCCGCGGTTGCGGTTTTGATGGTGTCGACGGTGTGGTTCTCGATCTCGGCGTTTCTTCCATGCAGCTTGATGAGGCTGATCGCGGCTTTTCATTCCTGCGCGATGGGCCGTTGGACATGCGTATGGAGCAGGCCGGGCCATCGGCTGCGGATGTCGTGAATGAGATGCCAGTGAAGGATCTGATCCGCGTCATCGGTCTGTTGGGCGAGGAAAAGCGGGCGACGACAGTTGCGCACGCCATCGACAGGGCCCGCAAGGAAAAGCCATTCACCCGGACCCTGGAGCTGGCGAACCTGATCGAAAAGGTGCTTGGCCGGTCGCCCAAGAAGGCACAGATCCATCCGGCAACGCGAACCTTTCAGGCGCTGCGGATCTATGTGAACGGCGAGTTGCATCAGGCGGCTGAAGCGCTGGGCGCGGCCGAGCGGATTCTGAAGCCGGGCGGACGCCTTGTGCTGGTGAGTTTCCATTCCCTGGAGGACCGCATCGTCAAGCGGTTCTTCCAGGATCGGACCCGGACCCGCGGTGGCGGATCACGACATATGCCGGAGGAAGACGTGCCTCCGGCGACATTCGAATTGTTGACGCGCAAGGCGGTTGAAGCTGCCGACGCTGAAACGGACATCAATCCGCGGGCAAGATCCGCGAAGCTTCGGGCCGGGCGGCGGACCGAAGCTGAGGCGCGAGAGCTGGACATCCATCAGGCGGGTGTCCCACGTCTCGCAGCCTTCCATGGGCTAGGGGGCTAATATGGTTCGAACGCTGAACATCGTGTTCATACTGGCGGTCGTGATCGGCGCGGCGACGGTCTATGACATGAAGCTCGCAGCGACGAAGTCTGCGGAGAAGGTTGCCGATCTGAAGCGGCAGATCGATGAGGAGCGCGACTCCATTCGTCACCTGAAGGCGGAGTGGAGCCTTCTCAACAAGCCGGACCGGCTGCAGTCCCTTGTTGAACGCTATAACGATTATCTTCTTCTTGAACCGCTTGATGTGAAGCAGATCGTGACAACGGAAGATCTTCCGGCGCGTCCTGTGATGCTGGAGCCAATCGGTGGCAGTCAGATGGGCGGCTATGCCGGCTCGTCTGCTGTGATCCAGTGAGGGCGCGGTCATGACGATGGTTAGTGAACCGGCCAGCTTCCTTCAGGTAAGACGGGCTCATCCGCGGGCGACAAGGGACTCCGTCTCCGCCAGCGCGGTCAAATCCCGTGTCTATGTGGCCATGCTTGCCTTTGCCTGCGTCTATGTTGCGATCGCGGGCCGGCTGGTTATGCTGGCGCAAATGGAAGAGGCGCCGTCCCATGCCTGGATTTCGGCGCAGGATTCCGTTGCCGCCTCCCGTCCGGACCTGATCGACAGGAACGGCGAGATCCTTGCTACCGACATCAAGACGGCTTCGCTTTACGCTGAACCGCGCCGCATCATGGATGTGGACGAGGCGGTCGAGGGGTTGATCCGTATCGTGCCGGATCTGAACGAGGGGCTCGTGCGTCGCCGCCTGGAAAGCGGCGCCGGCTTCGTCTGGCTTAAGCGTGAAATGACACCGCAGCAGGCCGAAAGAGTACACAATCTCGGCCTGCCGGGTATCGGCTTCCTTTCGGAAAACCAGCGTTTCTACCCTGGTGGGCCGACCGCGGGCCATATCGTTGGTTCCGTAAACGTCGACAATCAGGGCCTCGCCGGGATCGAAAAATACATCGATGACTCCTGGTTGAGGGACCTTCAGTCGCTTGGCTTTACGTCGGACCGTACGATGGAGCCGGTGAAGCTGTCCGTTGACCTGCGCGTACAGCATGTCGTGCGTGATGAGCTCGTGAAGGCGATGGAACGCTACAAGGCGATCGCCGCGGCCGGTATCGTTCTGGATGTAAAGACCGGCGAAGTGGTCGCCATGTCCTCCCTGCCGGACTACGACCCGAACGACCGGGCCCAGGCCCTGGAAAAGGACCGCCTGAACCGGGCAACCGGTGGTGTCTTTGAAATGGGATCGGTCTTCAAGACCTTCACGACCGCGATGGCACTGGATTCGGGGGCTGTCTCGATCAATGACAGCTTCGATGCGACCCGTCCGATCAGGGCTGGCGGCCGCACGATTTCGGATTTCCACGGGAAACACCGCATCCTGTCGGTGCCTGAAATCTTCATTTATTCATCCAACATCGGCACCGCAAAAATGATGCTGGCGACCGGTATTGCGCGCCAGCAGGACTTCCTGAAGCGCCTGCACCTGACTGACCGTCTGCAGACCGAGTTGCCGGAAAATGCAGCGCCGCTGTTGCCGCCGAAATGGAACGAGCTGGCGGCGATGACCATCTCGTTCGGGCACGGTATCTCGGTAACGCCGATGCAGACCGCCGTTGCCGCCGCAGCGCTGGTGAATGGTGGCGTCCTGCTTCCGCCAACCTTCCTGCCGAGAAGCCCCGAAGACGTGCAAAAGCTTGGCAAACAAGTCGTTTCTCCGGAAACGAGCCGCATGATGCGTTATCTCTTCAGGCTGAACGTGCTCTCCGGTTCGGGCCGCCGGGCCGATGTCCCGGGCTACACGGTCGGTGGCAAGACGGGCACTGCGGAGAAGATCGAGAACGGTCGATATGTCAACAACAAGCGCCGCAACTCGTTCCTGTCGGCCTTCCCGATGGACGACCCGCGCTACGTGGTTCTGGTCGTTATCGACGAGCCGAAACCGGAACGCGACGGCATTGGTGCGACGGCTGGTCTGAACGCTGCGCCGATGGTTGGCGCAATCGTTCGCCGCTCTGCTCCCATGCTTGGTGTGATGCCGCGGTTCAGCAAAGGGGATGAACCAATCGAGATTTCCTATTAAGGAGACGAGTTGAGCTTTGAAAACCGGCGGGGTCGCAGCCGAAATCCGGTTTTCCGAAAAAGCTCATTAATGACGACGCACAAACCGGATGATCGGGTGAGATGGATCTTGAGTATTTAGCTGCCGGGCTGACCTTGCCCGAAGCGGCAGAGGCTCGGAAAATTACGGGGCTGACGGCTGATAGCCGCAAAGTTCAGCCGGGCTTCTTGTTTGCCGCCTTCAAGGGGGCTTCCGTCGACGGGACAAAATTCGCCCCGGACGCAGCAGCGGCCGGGGCAATTGCCATTCTGTGTGCTGAAGAGGCCGCAGATGCAGTGCGTGCACAGGTGCCGAACACGGTTGCCGTTGTCAGTGCCGCAGAGCCTCGTCAGGTTTTTGCAAGAATGGCGGCCCGTTTCTACGGAGCTCAACCCGATACAATTGTTGCCGTAACCGGAACTGCGGGCAAGACATCCGTTGCTCATTTCGCCCGTCAGATTTTCCAGTCTGCAGGCCATCCTGCCGCAAGTCTTGGTACCCTGGGCGTTATCAAGCCGGATGGGGAATGCTACGGCGGCCTGACAACGCCGGACCCGGTTGCCTTGCACAAGCAGTTGGCAGAGCTGGAAGAAGAAGGTGTCAATCACGCGGCGCTTGAAGCCTCTTCGCACGGTCTCGATCAGTACCGGCTGGACGGTGTTCGGCTGACGGCGGCCGCCTTCACCAATCTTGGCCGCGATCACATGGATTATCATCCGACGATCGAGCATTACCTGAATGCAAAACTTCGCCTGTTCAAAGAGTTGCTTCCCTCAGGCGGCACAGTGGTCTGCGATCCGGGTGAAAAATATGCTGACAGGGTCATGGCGGTCGCGCAGGAGCGAGGATTGCCGCTCTTCACGGTCGGAGAAACCGGCCGGAACCTCACCCTTACCGGCCTGAAGCCGATGGGGGCAGGGCAGGAACTGACGATCCAGAGTGCGCGCGGCGAATACAAGGTGACGCTGCCCCTGATCGGTCGCTTCCAGGTTTCCAACGCACTCATTGCTGCCGGTCTCGCGATTGCCGCAGGCATAGACACGGGAACTGCCTTGCGGGCCCTTGAAAACCTGAAGGGGGCTCCGGGCCGTCTTGAACTTGCCGGCAAGACGCCAGCAGGCGGGTTGGTTTTTGTCGATTACGCCCACAAGCCGGACGCGCTTGATAACGCCCTTGCGGCTTTGAAGCCGTTTGCCCGTGGCACGCTGTCCGTGATCATCGGCGCCGGTGGCGACAGGGACCCCGGAAAACGCGAGCTGATGGGGGAAGTCGCGGCTCGCAGGGCCGATCTGGTTATCGTCACGGATGACAATCCCCGCTCGGAAGACCCGGCGACCATTCGCAAGGCGGTGTTGGTTGGCGCACCCGATGCAATGGAGATTGGTGACCGGTATGAAGCGATCGCAGAGGGAGTTCGCCGCCTAAAGGATGGCGATATCCTGTGTGTGGCCGGAAAAGGTCACGAAACGGGCCAGATTGTTGGCGACACAGTGATTCCCTTTTCCGATCACGAAGCCGTAAAGCGCGCCATCAGTCTTGAAGGAAACACATGAGCGACCCGCTTTGGACCCTTGATGCCTTTGTTGAAGCTGCCGGTGGCCGCCTTCAGGGTGATGCTGGCGCTGAAATCACCGGTATATCCATAGACAGCCGGACGCTGGAGCCGGGTGATGCATTCGTCGCGATCACCGGTGACCGTCTGGACGGGCACGATTATGTTGTCGCCGCACTGGAAGCCGGCGCATCGGTAGCGCTGGTTGGCGAGGATCGCTTGTCCGACCTGCCCGAAGATGGCCGCTACGTGGTTGTGGACGATCCGCTTGAAGCCATGCGCAAGCTCGGTATCGCTGCGCGGGCTCGCAGTAGTGCCCGAATTGTCGCGGTCACCGGTTCTGTCGGCAAGACCGGCACGAAGGAAGCGCTGCGCCTGACACTGACAGAATCCGGCAAGGTTCATGCCTCGGTTGCCTCCTTCAACAACCATTGGGGCGTACCGCTGACATTGGCACGCATGCCCGCCGACACGGATTTCGGTGTCTTCGAGATCGGCATGAACCATGCGGGCGAAATCTCGCCGCTGGTAAAGATGGTGCGCCCGCACGTGGTGATCATCACCACCGTTCAGCCGGTGCATCTGGAATTCTTCGACAGCGTCGAGCAGATAGCCAAGGCAAAGGCTGAAATTTTCGACGGACTGGAGCCTGGTGGAATTGCGATCCTGAACAAGGACAATCTGCAATTCGACCTGCTGAAGTTTCTGGCTGCTGCTGCTGGTGTTTCCAAAATCCAAACGTTTGGCGAAGACCCTTCGGCAGACAGCCATCTCCAGAAGGCCGTTTCCTATCCGGCCGGATCGAGTGTCGACGCCAGCATTCTGGGCCAGGAAATCACCTACAAGATCGGGGCGTCGGGCAAGCACCACGTCAAGAATAGCCTGGCGGTTCTGACCGCGGTCGTGGATCTGGGGGCGGATCTTGCAAAAGCAGGACTGGCACTCGATTCCATGCGCGCACCCAAGGGTCGCGGTGAGGTGACCCGTCTGCCCATGCAGAAGGGCGAGTTCAACCTTATCGACGAGAGCTACAACGCCAATCCCGCCTCTATGAAGGCAGCACTTGCCGTGCTGGGCGAGGCGCCTGTCACAAGACCGGGTCGCCGTATTGCCGTCATTGGAGACATGCGCGAACTGGGGACCGATGCCGACCGTTTGCACGCGGAGTTGCTCCAGCCGATTACCGACGCCGATATTGACGCGGTCTATTGCGCGGGCCCGCACATGCATGCGCTCTGGAAGCTGCTGCCGCATGACCTGCGCGGGCACTACTGCGAAGAAGCAAAAGATCTGGAAGACGTGCTTTTGGGCGACGTCCGTTCCGGTGATGTTGTTATGATCAAGGGATCGCTCGGAACCCGGATGGGCCCGCTTGTCGAGGCCTTGAAAAAAGAATATCCGCCTGCGGACGACACCGCAGCGGCGTAAGGGGCATTGGATGTTTTATTTCTTGGGGCAATTCGCGGATCAGATTTCAGCGCTGAACGTGTTCCGTTACATCACTTTCCGAACCGGTGGCGCGATCATGACCGCGCTGTTTTTCGTTTTCCTGTTCGGACCGAAAATCATCGCCAGTCTTCGGATCCGGCAAGGGCATGGGCAGCCGATCCGCGCCGACGGACCAGAAAGTCATCTGCTGACCAAGAAAGGCACGCCCACCATGGGCGGGTTGATGATCCTGTCAGGAGCCCTGGTCGCGGCATTGCTTTGGTCGGATCTTTCCAATCCTTACGTCTGGGTGGTCATCGGCGTCACCCTCGGGTTCGGCGGCATTGGCTTTTATGATGACTACCTGAAGGTCACCAAGTCCTCGCACAAGGGATTTGGCGGCAAGGCCCGGTTGGGCCTGGAGTTCCTGATCGCTGGCGGCGCGGCCTTCGCGGTTACCCTTCTGGATGTGTCCGAATACTCGGAAGCGATCACTTTTCCCTTCATCAAGGATCTGACGCTCAATCTCGGTCTTTTCTTCATTCCCTTCGCAGCCTTCGTGATGGTTGGCGCGGGGAACGCGGTCAACCTGACCGACGGTCTCGATGGTCTGGCAATCGTACCGGTGATGATCGCCTGCGCTTCCTTCGGCCTGATTGCCTATCTTTCCGGTAACGCGGTTTTTGCCAGCTATCTCCAGATCCACCACGTTGCCGGCACAGGCGAACTTGCCGTCATCTGTGGTGCCGTGATCGGCGCGGGGCTCGGCTTCCTGTGGTTCAACGCCCCGCCGGCCGCTATCTTCATGGGTGACACCGGATCACTAGCTCTCGGCGGCATGATCGGCGCAATCGCGGTTGCCACCAAGCACGAGATTGTTCTGGCCATCATTGGAGGCCTCTTCGTGCTCGAAGCCGTGTCGGTCATCGTGCAGGTGTTCTCCTTCAAGCTGACCGGCAAGCGGGTCTTCCGCATGGCGCCGATCCACCATCATTTCGAGATCATGGGCTGGACCGAAAGCCAGGTGGTGATCCGCTTCTGGATCATTTCCGTCGTGCTTGCCCTGCTCGGCCTCGCAACCTTGAAGCTGAGGTAGGCGCATGATCCCGGTCACCACATTCGACGGCAGAAAGGTTGCCCTGTTCGGGCTCGGCGGGTCCGGGCTTGCAACGGCGCGCGCGCTGAAGGCAGGTGGTGCGGATGTGGTCTGTTTCGACGACAACGAAGCCCGGGTCGCACAAGCTGCCGGTGAGGGGCTTGCAACGCAAGACCTTCGGGACCTTGACTGGTCGGACGTTGCCGCACTGGTTCTTGCACCTGGTGTGCCGCTGACCCATCCGGTGCCGCACTGGTCGGTGGAGCTGGCGCGTGATGCGGGCGTCGAGATTGTCGGCGATGTCGAGCTTTTCTGTCGCGAGCGGCGCAAACAATGCCCGTCCGCGCCGCTGATTGCTATTACCGGTACCAATGGCAAGTCGACGACCACCGCCCTGATCGCGCATCTCCTGAAGGCCCTGGGCCGGGACGTGCAACTCGGCGGTAACATCGGGACGCCGGTTCTGGAGCTGGATCCTCCGCAACCCGGTCGGCATTATGTAGTGGAGTGCTCTTCCTACCAGATCGATCTGGCGCCGACCCTGGATGCAACGGTCGGCATTCACATGAACCTGTCACCGGATCATCTCGATCGTCACGGGTCCATGGAAAACTACGCCGCCATCAAGGAGCGGCTTGTTGCCGGGGCCAAGGTGGCCGTAGTGGGAGTTGACGACCGGTTGTCCTCAGCAATTGCTGACAGACTTGAACTTGCACGCAAGCCCGTGTGCCGGATCGCTGGTGAAAAGGAACTCACCAACGGTATTTACGCTCGCCACGGGCGATTGATCGAGGCGCATGACGGCAGCCAGATCGAAGTGGCGCTGCTTGGCGGGATCGACAGTCTCCGCGGCGACCACAACGGACAGAATGCGGCGGCTGCCTTCGCGGCTCTACGTGCGCTGGAAATTCCGGCAGCGCAGATCGCAGAAGCCCTCAAGACCTTCCCTGGACTTCATCACCGTATGGAAGTGGTGGAGAAGAAAGGCCGGGTTCTTTACATCAACGATTCCAAGGCGACCAACGCGGACGCTGCCGCCAGAGCATTGGCAAGTTTCGACCGGATCTACTGGATCGCGGGCGGCCGGGCCAAGGCGGGCGGTATCTCCTCGCTGGACGAATATTTCCCGAAGATCGCCAAGACTTTCCTCATCGGAGAGGCGGCGCAGGATTTTGCCAAGACGCTGGATGGCCGCGTGCCGTTCAAGATCAGCGGAACGCTGACCCAGGCCGTGCAGGACGCCGCTGCCGAGGCGGCGGAGGACGGTGCGGCTGAAATCGCCATACTTTTGTCGCCCGCCTGTGCGAGCTTCGACCAATTCCCGAATTTTGAACTGCGGGGCGCTGCTTTTGTAGATGCGGTGCGTGCCTTGCCCAATTCCGGCAATACCCAGGAGGTCGCCTGATATGGTTTCGCGCGCCGATCGCAGCCGCTTTGCGGAATGGCTCTGGACAGTGGACCACTATCTGCTTGCCGCCTTCAGCCTGCTGATGGTTGGCGGTGTGGTGCTTTCGTTTGCAGCCAGTCCGCCGGTTGCCGAACGCATCGGCGTTGAAACCTTCTATTTCGTCAAGCGACAGGCCATGTTCCTGATACCGGCCCTGACGATCATGCTTGCCGGCTCGCTGATGACGCCGCGCATGGTCCGGCGAGCGGCGCTCATCCTGTTCATCGTGTCACTGCTGATGATGGTTGCCACCCTGTTCCTGGGGTTTGAGGCCAAGGGTGCGCGGCGCTGGATCTATATCGCCGGGCTGTCGATACAGCCGTCCGAATTCCTGAAGCCTGCCTTCGTGATCCTGATTGCTTTCCTTCTGTCGGAAAGCGGTCGCCGACGCGAGGTGCCTGGAGTGCTCTTCGCCTTTGTACTCTTTGCGGTTTGCGCGGCTCTCCTGATCGCCCAGCCGGACTTTGGTCAAACCATGCTGCTCGGCCTGGTCTGGGCAGGGCTGTTCTTTCTGAACGGGATTTCCTGGCTCATCATCATGGCGCTTGGTGTCATCGGGATCGTCGGCCTGTTTGCCGCCTATGCCTTCCTGCCGCACGTGACCAACCGCGTGGACCGGTTCCTCGACCCGAGCTCCGGCGACACCTTCCAGATCGATACGGCCAAGGATTCCTTTCTTGCCGGTGGGTGGCTGGGCCGTGGTCCGGGGGAGGGGACCGTCAAGCGGATCCTGCCTGACAGCCACACAGACTTCATCTTCGCCGTTGTCGGCGAGGAGTTCGGCGTAATCGCCTGTCTGCTGCTCGTCTCCGTCTTTGCATTCATCGTCTTGAGAGGCCTGCGTCACGCCAGCCGTGATCAGGATGCCTTCAGTCGTCTCGCCACAGCAGGACTGACCGTGCTGTTCGGCCTGCAGGCCACGATCAACCTCGCGGTGAACCTTCACCTCATTCCGTCCAAGGGCATGACCCTGCCGTTCGTTTCCTACGGCGGGTCGTCGCTCTTGTCGTCCGCCATGACCGCTGGTGCCATTCTGGCGCTCACGCGCAGGCGGCCGCAGCCGTCGCGCGGTGATGTCGTCACGGTGAGCCGGCTTTCACCCTCTTCCCTGATGTAAGGCCCCAAGCCGCACTCATGAGCAAAACTGTTTTACTGACGGCCGGCGGAACGGGCGGCCACCTCTTCCCCGCACAGGCGCTGGCCAGCGAGTTGATCCGGCGCGGCTGGACCGTGGAACTAGCAACCGACGAACGGGCCGACAAATACGGCAGCGCCTTTCCCGCTCGCAAGGTTCACATCATCGCTTCGGAGACCATCCGGGGGCGCAATCCCTTCCTGCTGGCGAAGACTGCAGTGAAACTGTTTCTTGGAACGCTGCAGGCACGCAAGGTGATCAAGGCCTTGAAGCCGAATGTCGTGGCCGGGTTTGGTGGTTATCCGACGTTTCCGCCAATGTATGCTGCCCGGCTCACGAGCACGCCTTCCATTCTGCACGAAGCAAACGGCGTCATGGGGCGAGCCAACCGCCTGTTGGCGAAGGGCGTGACCGCCATTGCCACAAGCGTGCCGATCGAAGATCTGCCGGCGGATTTCAAGGCCAAGCTGACTGAAACGGGCAACCCTGTTCGGGACGCCGTCCTCGCGGCTGCGGAGTTTCCCTACTCGGCACCGCTCACTGGTGGAACGTTCAACCTGCTGGTCTTCGGCGGATCCCAGGGCGCGCGCTTCTTTTCCGATCTGTTGCCGCCGGCGCTTGAAAAGCTACCTGCCGATATCCGCGCCCGTTTGCGGATCGTGCAGCAGTGCCGTCCGGAGGACATGGAGCGGGTACAGGCAGTTTACGACAGTCTGGGCGTTCAGGCCGAATGCGCGCCGTTCTTCCAGGACATGCCACTGCGGATTGCCCAGGCGCATCTGGTGATCTGCCGGTCCGGTGCGTCGTCGGTCAGCGAACTCAGTGTGCTTGGCCGTCCCTCCATTCTGGTACCGTTGCCCGGCGCCATTGATCAGGACCAGGCTGCCAATGCCAAGGTGCTTGAAAAAGCAGGTGGGGCCTGGCCGATCCGTCAGGTCGACCTCTACCCGGAGCGGTTGGCCCAGGAAATCACCCGATTCATGAATGCACCCGAAATGCTTGGCGAAGCAGCGCAAAAGGCGCGCAGCGTCGCCAGGCCTGACGCGGTGAAAAGACTTGCCGACCTCGTCGAGAAGGTCGCAGCAAAACAAGGAGAACGGCCATGAAGATGCCGCAGGACATCGGACCGGTTCATTTTGTCGGCATCGGCGGTATCGGCATGAGCGGGATTGCCGAAGTGCTGAAGACCCTCGGCTACACGGTGCAAGGTTCGGACATGGCGGAAAACGCCAATGTTCAGCGCCTGCGTGACAACGGCATCAAGGTTTCCATTGGCCATGCCGCAGAAAACCTGGGCGATGCCGAGGTACTGGTCGTGTCTTCCGCCATCAAGAAGGACAACCCGGAACTGGTCGCGGCCCGTGAAAAGCTGATCCCTGTGGTGCGGCGGGCGGAAATGCTGGCTGAGCTGATGCGCTTCAAGCAGGCGATCGCCGTTGGCGGCACACATGGCAAGACCACGACCACTTCGATGGTTGCAGCTCTTCTCGATGCCGGCGGTCTGGATCCGACGGTGATCAACGGCGGTATCATCAATGCCTATGGCACCAATGCCCGCATGGGCGAGGGTGACTGGATGGTTGTCGAGGCAGACGAGAGCGACGGCACCTTCGTCAAGCTGCCGGCTGATGTTGCCATCGTCACAAACATCGATCCGGAGCATCTGGATCACTACGGCGACTTCGCCGGCGTACGCGCTGCCTTCCGGCAGTTCGTTGAAAATGTGCCCTTCTACGGCTTTGCCGTCATGTGTCTCGACCATCCCGAAGTCCAGACGATGATCGGGACCATCGAGGACCGGCGTGTCGTCACCTATGGCGCCAATCCGCAGGCCGACGTTCGCTACACCGATGTGTCGATGGATGGTGGCAAGTCGATCTTCTCCGTGACCCTTCGTGACCGCCGCAGCGGGCAGGTGATCGAACTGAACGACCTGACGCTGCCGATGCCGGGCCTTCACAACGTTTCGAATGCCACCGCGGCAATCGCGGTTGCCTCACAGCTTGGTGTCGAGGCGGACGATCTCAGAAAAGGCATTGCCGCCTTCGGCGGGGTCAAGCGGCGCTTCACGCACACCGGCACGGTGGGCGGCGTTCAGATATTCGACGATTACGGCCACCATCCTGTTGAAATCAAGGCCGTGCTCCATGCGGCGCGCGAGTCGACAAAAGGCAAGGTAATCGCGGTGATGCAGCCGCATCGCTATTCGCGCCTGCACAGCCTGTTCGATGATTTCTCGAACTGCTTCAACGATGCGGACGCGGTGATTATCGCTCCTGTCTACGCCGCGGGGGAGCAGCCGATCGAGGGAGCGGCACATACCGATCTCGTCTCGGGCATGAAGACCCGCGGTCACAGGAACGTTCGGGCGATCGAAGGCCCGGAAGAGCTGCCGGCGCTTGTCAAGGAACTGGCCGAGCCTGGCGACTTCGTGGTTTGCCTCGGGGCCGGCAACATCACCCAGTGGGCGTACGCGCTGCCGAAACAGCTGGAAGAGCTTTAAGGAGGACGTCACATGGCGTTTCCCGATCTGCTGGAGCAGTATCCGGAGCTTGCCGAAGGTATCGCCGGCAAGCTGACGGCCAACCAGCCACTGTCTGCGGTCACGTGGTTCCGCACTGGTGGTCCCGCGCAGTTGATGTTCCAGCCGGCGGATGAAGACGACCTTGCTGCCTTCCTGAAAAAGCTTCCGAAAGATGTTCCGGTGCTGCCGGTAGGGCTGGGTTCCAACCTGCTGATCCGTGACGGCGGCCTGAAGGGCGTTGTCATTCGCCTGAGTGCAAAGGGCTTCGGTTCCATTGAGGAAGTCGGCGGTAACAGGTTGAAGGCAGGGGCGGCCGTGCCGGACAAGCGTCTGGCGGAAGCAGCGGCCAAGGCCGGTTTCGGCGGTTTTGCGTTTTACACAGGTATTCCCGGCGGTCTGGGCGGTGCGCTGCGCATGAATGCGGGCGCTCACGGCACGGAAACCCGCGAGCGCATGGTGGAGCTGACCGCTGTCGACCGGGACGGCAACCGTCACGTTCTGACGAATGAGGACATGGGCTATGCCTATCGCCACTCGGAGGCTTCGAAAGACCTGATCTTTACCACCGCCGTCTTTGAAGGCGTACCGCAGGACGAAGCCTCGATCCGACAGGAAATGGCCGACGTTGTCGCCCACCGTGAACGGGCGCAGCCGATCCGTGAAAAGACCGGCGGATCCACCTTCAAGAACCCGCCCGGAACGTCGGCATGGAAAGAGGTCGACGCGGCAGGCTGCCGTGGCCTGACCGTCGGTGGAGCGCAAATGTCCGAAATGCATTGCAACTTCATGATCAATACCGGAACGGCCACCGGACATGATCTCGAACTGCTGGGGGAAACCGTGCGCGCGCGCGTGCTGGCGCACAGCGGCATCCGCCTGGAGTGGGAGATCAAGCGCCTGGGTGAATTCGGTGCACAGGGGGCTATAGAGCCATTTCTGGGCAAGGAAGGGGAGGCTGCCTGATGGCAAGCAAACATGTCGCTGTTCTGATGGGGGGCTGGGTTAACGAGCGTCCTGTAAGCCTCGCCAGCGGCAAGGGCTGCGCCGATGCGCTGGAAGAAGCCGGCTACCGGGTCACCAGGGTCGACGTCGACCGCAATATTTCCGCTGTTCTCAAAGATTTGAAGCCCGATGTGGTCTTTAACGCTCTTCACGGTCCCTTCGGCGAGGATGGCTGCGTTCAGGGAATATTAGAAGTTCTTAACATCCCGTACACACATTCCGGTGTGCTCGCTTCAAGCCTTGCAATGAACAAGGTGAAGGCAAAAGCGGTGATGAATGCAGCCGGAATTCCGGTCACGGAACACCTTGTTGTCAACCGCCGGGAGATCACCCGCGAGCATCCGATGAAGCCGCCATATGTGCTGAAACCCATCAACGAGGGATCGAGCTTCGGGGTGCTGATTGTCAAGGAAGATCAAGAGTTTCCGCCACAGGAACTGGGTCGGGAGGACTGGCCTTACCCTGACGTTCTGATGTGCGAAAAGTTCATCAGCGGGCGGGAGCTGACCTGTGCCGTCATGGATGATACGGCCCTTGGCGTCATCGACATAGTGCCGTTAGGTCACGGCTTCTACGATTACGACGCAAAATATGCACAAGGCGGTTCAAAACACATTCTTCCTGCAAAAATTTCACCGATTGTTTACCAAACCATAGAGACACTAGCAGTTAAGGCGCATCAGGCTCTGGGTTGCCGCGGTGTTTCCCGCGCCGACTTCCGATTCGATGAAAAGGAAGACGGATCCGGAGAGCTGATTTGCCTAGAAGTGAACACGCAGCCAGGCATGACGCCGACTTCTCTTGTGCCCGAAATGGCGGCCCACAAGGGGATGAGTTTCAAGGACCTGGTCAGCTGGATGGTTGAGGACGCGAGTTGCTGTCGATAAGGCGCAAACATTACCGGGACGCAATGACCCCGCTGGAGGCTGAACTGGCTCCGCGTGGGCGCGGTGTGCCGCGTTTGCACCGCCAGCCCGTGTGGCGTTCGGCCGGGCGCCTGGCAGATCTGCCACGCTGGTCCGGATCTGCTGCTGCGCTGACTTTCTTAACCTTAACAATTGGTTATGGAATAGTCATAGGGGGGCACGGCCGGCTTGTTGCCGACAGTCTCCTGTCCGCTGCTGGTTTCGGCATCGAGGCCGTCAAGCTGTCCGGCCAGCGTGAAATCAACGAGTTCCAGATCCTGGAAGCGCTGGAAATTCACGAGGGTTCCTCGCTCGCCCTGTTCGACGCCAATAGCGCTCGCGAGCGTCTTAACGAGATGGCCTGGGTGAAGAGCGCTTCGGTGATGAAGCTCTATCCGAGCACGCTGCAGATCAACATCGAGGAACGCGTGCCCTATGCGCTGTGGCAGCGCGGCGACATGGTCTCGATCGTAAACGAATCAGGTGACGTGATCACCGACGAGGTGGATGGGCGTTATGCCAATCTGCTGCTTGTCGTGAACCACGGTGCTCAGCGCCGGGCATCCGAGATCAACACCGCGCTGGAGAAGGTCCCGGGCCTGCGTCCGCGCGTGCGCGCGGCGTTCCTGATCAGCGATCGCCGCTGGGACCTGCAGCTTGAGAACGGGATTTCGATCCGCTTGCCCCAAGACAACATCGACGCCGCCTTGGCAGATCTGGTGAAAATGGATGAAGAAAGCGGGCTTCTGTCCCGGGATATCGTTGCCATCGACATGCGTCTGGCAGACCGCGTGACCGTGCGCCTCTCCGACGAGGCTGCCGAACAGCGCAAGGTCATGACGGGCGGCAAGGGCCGCTCAGGCAAAAAGGAGCGTGACACGTGAGCCGCTCCGACAACAACCTCTACCTGCCGAAGATGCGGCCGCTGCCGAGCCGCCGTGCTGTCATCATGTCGGTTCTGGACGTGGGCTCCACGAAGGTCTGCTGCCTGATCGCCAAACTGGTGCCGCAGGAAGAAAAGGCAATTCTCTCCAGCCGCTCCCATAAGGTGGAAGTGCTGGGGTACGGTTACCAGCGCTCGCGTGGGATCAAGTCCGGCGTCGTTGTCGACATGGATGCTGCCGAACAGGCCATCCGTCTGGCAGTCGACAGTGCCGAGCGCATGGCCGGCGTGACGGTCGAGTCGCTGATCGCAAACATCAGCTGCGGACGCCTGCAGAGCGAGATCTACAGCGCCAACGTTCCGCTGGCAGGCGACAGCGTGTCTGAAGCCGATATCCAGCGGGTGCTTTCCGCCGGTTCCAGCCACTCGGTGACCGATGGCCGGGCCGTCACACACGCCTTGCCGATCTCCTATTCGCTGGACGGCAGCCGCGGCATCCGCGATCCGCGTGGCATGATGGGCCACAAGCTGGGCGTCGACATGCAGGTCGTGACGGCGGAAGTTCCGCCTGTGCGCAATCTGGAACTGTGCATCAACCGCGGTCACCTTCATGTGGAAACCATGGTGGCGACGCCGTTTGCCAGCGGCCTGTCCACCATCGTGGATGACGAAGCCGAGCTTGGCGTCGCCTGCATCGACATGGGCGGCGGTACGACGACATTGTCGGTCTTCGTCGATGGCCACATGGTGCACCTGGATGCGATTGCCGTTGGCGGCAATCACGTCACTACCGATATCGCCCGCGCTTTCGCAACCCGTCTGCAGGATGCGGAGCGCCTGAAAACCCTTTACGGCTCGCCGCTGGCGTCCAGCTCGGACGATCGTGACATGCTCACGGTGCCGCCGCTGGAAAGCGACAGCGACCTGCCGAACCAGATCCCACGCTCGGCGTTGACCCGGGTTATCCGGCCGCGCGTGGAAGAAATCCTTGAACTCGTGAGGGATCGGCTTACGGCGTCCGGCTTTGCCGGGCGTGTCGGTAAGCAGATCGTTCTGACCGGGGGCGCAAGTCAGCTCACGGGTCTTGGAGAAGTTGCGCGTCACATCCTGGGGCGCAACGTCCGTCTTGGCCGGCCTCTAGGCGTCGCCGGTCTTCCCGAGGCTGCCAAAGGTCCGGCTTTTGCCGCCGCTGTCGGTCTCTTGATTTATCCGCAGGTCGCTCAGATCGAACAGTTCGAACACAAGAACCGGAGATCAGGGTGGGGCGGGCAATCTGGTTACCTGGCCCGCGTGGGCCAATGGATCAGGGAAAGCTTCTGACGACATGAGCCAAGAAGACGACATCCAGGAAGTTGAGCTGCCAGAAATGGCAGAGGAGATTAGGGAAGAAGAGGCTACTCCCGTACCGGGGGCGCCAGTGGGTCGCGAGGATAATATGACCATCAACCTGAAGATGCCCGACATTCAGGAGCTGAAGCCACGCATTACGGTCTTCGGCGTCGGCGGCGCGGGCGGAAACGCCGTCAATAACATGATCACTGCAGGTCTCCAGGGCTGCGACTTCGTCGTTGCCAATACGGATGCCCAGGCACTGGCCATGAACCATTCAGACAGGCTCGTCCAGATGGGCGTGGCAGTGACTGAAGGTCTTGGCGCAGGCTCCCAGCCGGAAGTCGGCTGCGCAGCCGCCGAGGAAGTGATCGACGAAATCAACGATCACCTGTCCGGATCGCACATGGTGTTCATCACCGCCGGCATGGGCGGTGGAACCGGCACCGGTGCCGCACCCGTTATCGCACGGGCGGCACGCGAGCAGGGTATACTGACGGTAGGTGTGGTGACCAAACCGTTCCAGTTCGAAGGCGCTCGCCGTATGCGGATCGCCGATTCCGGTATCGAGGAACTGCAGCGGAGTGTCGACACACTGATCGTCATTCCGAACCAGAACCTGTTCCGGATTGCAAATGCCCAGACCACCTTCGCCGACGCATTCGCGATGGCCGACC
>Ga0189278_10149_pt1 | contig 76217 bp, 78 predicted proteins | sample N26A9minimetaG_FD_130326 | JGI IMG/M metagenome (GOLD analysis project Ga0189278, IMG submission 130326) | Marine microbial communities from the Costa Rica Dome - N26 A9 mini metaG | ecosystem: Environmental > Aquatic > Marine > Oceanic > Photic zone | place: Costa Rica: the Eastern Pacific...
GGCCATCCTGTCCAAGAAACAAGTGCTCTTGGAAATGGGATTCCTAATGGAACAAGACTATGATTTCGTGATAGGGCCGGTTACCCGAAAAATGTATGTGTCAGTTATGGGTCTGAAGTAGTAACGTAATCCGAAAATTAAGTAGCGTATTACCCATAACGATAGTCCATGGTTATACGGGATTCTTGGGCTTTTTCTTGAAGAGGATATCGAACACCGAGTGACAGGCTCCAAAAATGGAACAGAAACAAGGTGTGAATCCTACAGAAAAAAGTTGCCAAATGTTTCCCATAACCTAAAAAGGTTAGCGACGCATCGAAAAAGAGTAAATAAACCAAACGCTAAGAAAAAGTTGGGCGTGGAACTCAACTTACCCGCTAGCGGTACTGGTATACCTTGCAGAGATAAGAGAGGCCACGCCCGGGTCGTGAGCCAATCTGCTTATCATCTCTTCTGCAAAAATTACCAGTTTTCTAGCGAGAGAATCTAAGCGAAAGCTTCAAATATTATCTATACGAAGAATCGCAAAAATAGTCCTTTAACAAAAAAGGAGACTCAAATATATTCAAAACATTTTAACGACACAAATGTCGTTGATGGAAATTTAAATATTAACGTCTTTTGGAGTAATGATTGAGGAAAAAGACATTTTACATTTTACCACATCAATAGAAATGGTTTTAAAGGAACTTCGTATGGAGAAGGGTGTTTCTCAAGGAAAACCAACGGGATTATCTCAGTCAGACGTCAATATTGAATTTGCAAATAAATACAAGGTTACCTTAAATATGGGGCGTATGGAATCAAAGCCCAGCTTTGGGGTGACTAAACTTTTTCTTCTATGTGATTATTTTGATATTTCTATCACTAATTTCTTTGAAAGAGTACTAAGTAAACAGAAAAGGGAAATCATTAATTTTTTAAAAGATAAAGAGTCTAAAAGAAGACAAAAGTCTACCAACAATTAGAGAAATTAAGAATATTTTTCTAAAGACAGGAAAACTATTGAATAACAGATTGGGGTTTATTGAGAATCTCGATAACACAGCCCTGATTCCATTCAATGATAACAAAATTTTCATTTTTCACCAAAGTCTTTTCCAAAGCATTAATGAACTTATTCAGCTCCGTAGCCAATATTAGTTTATAATCATCGGTTTTATTTTTATAATCGTTTGCGAGTAGATTAGAAATTATAGGATTAATGCCTTTTAATGTTGTGAGGGGCAGACTTCCCTTAAAAGTAATTCTTAATTAAGAAAACCCTGCAAATTATTACTCAAATTTTTGAGTCTAAGAGTTTATAGCTTAACTCGATGCTTCATATATAGAATAAACTCTTTATCAGCTTCAATCACCAATCCAATCCCCTTATTCTTTTTTGTAACTGTGTTAGCCGTTTTAGCATAACATCCCAAGCTTTCGATTCGCCAACAAACATATTCTCTTGCATCACATAATAATCATTTTCATAATCTGCAATTACTTTATCAGGCGGGACTATTTGAATCAAGCTTGGTTTGTGATTGGCGTAATCTATACCTTTTAATGGTGAGAAAGTGCTTCTGTGCTGTACGATGTGATAAAATAATTCTTTGTCTTTAAAGGCCTTTATCGCGTGTTCAGTATCCATTAAACGTTCTAAATCGTAAAGATGCCTGCTTAATCTATCTACTCTGATATTGTTTTTTTGCCATTCTTCGTGCAGTAGGAAGATTTTTTCTAAAAATGTTCTTTGCGGTTCAACAGTTCGCACATCGAAAGTTGGATTTGCAAAATCCGCCGATTCAAATTCTCTATCAATTATGGAACGTATAGGGACATTCTCACAGGGTTCACGAAGCGACCTACAACTGATTTCTAAAAGTACCCTTGGTCTTAGATAATCACTTTGTTTTGTCAATGGGTTATAAGTCACATAAATCCGCAATGGGTCTGTATCAGAATCCTCAAAAGGTTCAATACCTATCGAAGAAATGGGCAACTCACTTTTCTCAATCGCTTTTGATATATCGGCCAGTAGCTCTGTGCTTATAAACTTGGCACTTTTCTTTCTTAGTTTCTTTATTTGCGAACGGGACAATTCCCCATCCATATCAAAAAAAGCACGGTCTATGGCCAAGTCTATGTCTTCTGAAAATCGATTTATCAAATCATAGCCTTTGCTTAATGAAGTGCCACCTTTGAACACCAAGGCTTCTGCATACGGCAAGGAAAAAACTATTCCAAGCATTTCGGTTACCCACCAATCTTTTTCTATTGCAAATGCTGGAAGATTTGCCCTTACACCAGTCTGGGTAAATATTCTTGTTTTCTGTTCATCGGTAAGGTCTATAAAATCACTCATAGTAGTATTGAAGTAAATCCCCAAAAATATCGGCTATCCACGATGGCGCAAGTTTCATATCGTGGTATAGGTTTTCTGGTTCTTCTTTTTTTAGTTGTTCCTTAATCTTAATTATTTCGTCTTGCGACACTTTTTCTTTTCCAATTTCCTTTAATGCCTGTATAGCAAGACCACTCAGCCTTCCCTTGGCCGCCAGATTTTTTGGGCTGGCTTTTTTAAACTTTATTTTACGTTTACCAATGTTAATTGTACGTGGCGAACCATCAGTTAGAAAAACGGCATTCAACGGAACTTGTGTTGAGAGTCCGAGTAGATTTAAGGCTTGGATTCCGGTTGGAATAATACGAGCATTGTCACGCAATGCAATCTCCTCTGCTATAGTTTCAATATCGGGATAAAGCACCCCTAAAAGCTCATCTCGTTCAGGATATAAATAAATACCTCGTGCAAGGCGTTCCAAAAAACCCTCATTGGTAAGCCGCAATAAAGACTTCTTGGTATTTTCTACACCATACTTTATTCCAAAGTCTAATGGCAACACTATCTTACCCCTGTTCCCTGCTTTAATTTCGTCCTTTATTTTCTCCTTTATCGACTTCATTTTGTCCCAAATATATGCTTTTTTTGGGACATTTAACCTCATAAAATTATAAAATAAACAAATAACACACACAATAATAAAAAATATTATGTTTTTGTGTGTGTAAATAAATTTCGTATCTTTGTAAAAGTTGAACCAACACGCTAAAAAATGGAACTTGGAAAAAGAATAAAACAGTTAAGGCAAAATGCAGGTCTATCCCAGCAGGAATTTGCCGATTATACGGGGTTTTCAGTTTCATATATCCAAAAATTTGAAGAAGGAAAACGAGAGATGAAAACAAACCATTTAATACGTTTTTCTAAGGTTTTAAAATTAAAGCCTTTCGATATTATAAATACCGAAAGTACCAATTTGGAATATCGCCCAGGCGATAAGTCTGCCTTTTCAATGACCAATATTGAGTATCGTGAAAAACAAGAGTCGCATAAGGTCTTTGAAAATGAAATCATAGAAAGTATTTCAAGTGATTTCTTCAACATTATAGAACTGGAAAATATAATGGACGATAAAATCAAGTTCAAAAATCCAGTAGAGAATATTGTGATAAGCAAAGCCACCGATGTTGAAGATGCAGTTAAAGTAATTCGTAAAAAATGGAAACTTGGAAAAAACCCAATTTACGATGTAATTCATCTATTGGAAAATAAGGGTGTTAAAATCTTTGAGGTTGAAAAACCAAATAGTTTTGTTGCTTTCTCGGGTTGGGCAGGTGAAGTCCCTATCATTGTACTTAACGCAATAAATCCAGATGTAGCTAGAAGGCGCTTTACGACATTACACGAACTAGCTCATTTAATTCTTGATTTTGATATTGATGACCATAAAAAAATCGAACGCTTTTGTGACCATTTTGCAGGTGCGATGCTTCTTTTTGAAGACGTGCTTTATGACCACTTTAATAACGAAAGAAATGGAATTACCCTTGAGGAATTAAAAAGTATCAAAGCTGCATACGGAATATCCATTTTGGCTATCATAATTCGTGCGCTTACCCTCAAAATAATTGATTGGAACACCTATCACTCCTGGAAAGAAAAATATGATCAATGGCGGGAAAATGATGATACTTCATTTGGCGAGTATAATGGTGTTGAAAAGCCAAAACGGTTTTTTAGCCTGTTGGCAAAAGGACTGAATATGGATAATCAAGAAGGCAAGTCACTTTTGTCGCCAACGAAAGCGGCAGAATTGTCGAATATGACTATAAAAGATATTAATGCCAGATTTGGAGGTAAGAATTTTATGAGAAACTAGATGTATATATTCAGCGACATAGAATTATTGCTTCTGTTGGACAGTCTAAGAATACTAGACAGTTCAACAGATTCATTTTATGTTACTGAAATGGCTCTGGAATCAACTTGTTACGATTACTTGCAACGCAATCATTTAAAACGGTTGGTTGAAGAACGCAAAATAAATACATTTTCGCTCGAAGGCGAATTTTTTAAGTTTTGCTGCAAGGAAAGTATAAAGTTCGGCGGATTACAAATTATGGATTTCGCCGCTATTTATTATTGTAAAACCACAAATGGTGTTCTCGTAGAAAGAAATGATATTATAAAAGAGTGCGCTGAGAATAATGGGATAAATGCCCTATCGGTCAATGAAATATTGAGCACTATTGTAAAAGAAAAAAAGTATATGGAATTTATAAAAGCACTATAAAAAAAGCTGATATCAATTTGATACCAGCTCTATTATTTACTTTAAGATAAGATTGGAATTTTATCTGTAAAGACTTTGTTTTAAGCGACACAAATATACCGTTTTTTTCGGTATTTTAAAGTCTTCTGCAAACAAACTTTCCTTTCATTTTAGAGCAAGTAATATTCAGCCACCAACTGGTGGCACGCACTATTTGTATAATTTTTTAAATCAATTTGTTATGGCAAAGAACAAGCCGTATGGCGACAATGCAAGAAAAGGGGCAGTTAAAAACCGTTCTCAAGTACTAAACCCGAAAACTGGGCTTTACGTTAAACGAGATTCCAACTCGGGAAGATTTATGGACGTAAAAACCAGCGGCGGAAAATTCAAAGGCGTTACTGATAAAAGTAAGTAGCACTTCAGCGAAACCCAAATGCTGTGAACTTGGGCTAAGTTAATTTTTTTAATTATGAATTATTCGTATCAAAACGACAGGTTGAGCCTTTGTAAAAAAGACACTTGTCTTCATTTAAAAGGGGGTAACGCAAGAGTTATTTCCACAATTCTTACTGTGGTAACGTTTGTTGCGGCTGTTTCGGCCATTGCAAAAGCTATCAGGTAATCAACTAGGCTGGCTCTTCGGAATCAGCCTAGTTAATAAATCAAACTTATATGGAAAAGGAAAGATTGGAATATACTATAACCAGATTGGACCACTATTACGATAGTGTCAATAATAAAACGGCAGTTTACATCGCCATCAACACCTTTATTACTGGTGGTACGATTACGTTGCTAACCCAAATCCAAGAACTTTTAGATAAGGAAATTTGGCTATTGATTTTTTTGGCTGGCATAATCGCCTTTGGCGTGGGAAGTCTTATACTCTTGGCATTAGCTAGTATGCCTTATTTATCATCAAAGTCAGAAATAGAATCATTGTACTATTTCGAAAGCATTGCGGAAAAAAGTGCTCAAGAGTTTTTTGAATTATCAAAAGAGCAAGATAAAAAAGAGGACAAAAAAGATTTGAGAAACCAAGTCTATTTGCTTTCAAAAGGCCTGAAAGCAAAATTTAAGAAACTAAAATGGGCTTGTGACCTGTTGATAATACAATTCTTGCTATTGGTACCATTAACCTACATATTAATTAAAATTACCTCATAAAATGAACTTATTTGAAGACTACAAAAATGTAATTAAAAAAGCAGTAAAGAACGACCCTACAAAATCAAACAGAATTCTTGGGCTTAGTGAGTCTGCGTTAGCAAGCAATCGTGAATACCTTAAATCATTAAGGAACGAACTTCCAGGCAGGGAACTATCGCCCCAGATGAAATTATTTGCCAAAGGAATGGGTGTGCCAGAAACTTTCGATTACCAACCCTTAGGAAGTCATCCAGATTTTGCATACTTAAAAGGTACCGATTTAGTTGAAGAGCATTGGATTGTTTCTGGTTTTATAGATGTAAAGAAAAGTACCAAGCTATTCAACAATTTCACTAAAGCGACGGTGAGATTGATTACAGAAAGTATCATCAGAGCCTCAATGTTTGCGGTTAATCTCTGCGGCGGTTATGTCCATCGTATTCAAGGTGATGGTTTGATGGTATATTTTGGCGGAAAGAATATCGAAAAACTGAAAGCAGTTGAAGATGCACTAAAATCCTTCTCTATGATATCCTACTTCGTCAAAAATGACCTAAAAGACTTTTTTGAGGAAAATGGTATTCAGGATATTCACACAAGAGCTGGGCTGGATTTAGGTCATTCAAAACAGGTGGATTGGTTCTATTCCGGAATTGGCGAATCAGGTGAAGTTACCACGTGCAGCTTACATACCAGCCTTGCGCCGAAAATGCAGAGTAATGCTAAAAATAGTGGGATCGTAGTTGGACACAACATAACCACACAGCTGAGAAAAGACAAGTATTTTGAGCAGCGAAGTAAAGAAATACACGATTATGAAGATGGAAGAAAATACTATCAGTACAATTTCGATTGGGAAAGATATCTAGTTGACAATAACCTAGCCGTTCAAAACGATATGGGTGTTTTAGTGCTTACCATTAACATTACACCTGACCCCAATAGAAATAGCAGGGATTTATACCCAATAGCTTCAAAGAGCAAACCTTATTTTAACTATGGGCAAAAATGAACTTGACAAGGATATCAAAAGTTTTCTAAGCAAATACTTTGCATTTGAGGAAGTTGAAAGTCCTAAAACTGGGTATTTAGCTCTTGAGGGTAAAATAAGTGTACTTGACAGAAATGATAAACTCTGGGGGCAGTTTGAAATACTCATTTTAGTCAATGAGAAAAACTACCCGTACACCATACCAATCGTCATTGAAAAGACAGAAATAATTGAAAGGGATTGGGACTTCCATATTTCAAAAAAAGGTGAGTGCTGTTTGGATATACCCCACAAGCTTCTAAAAATGAAAAAGCGGGGAATTGTCCTTGTAGAGTTTTACAGAGAAGTCATATATCCCTTTTTCGCCAATTATCACTACAAAGTGGCAACTGACAAGTACGCTAATGGCGAGTACGAACATCACTTTAAAGGTATTGCCCAATTTTATCAGGAAGAATATGGCCTTAACAACTATGGGGATATTATTGCTTTGCTTGAAACAACTGTTTCAGGAATCAAGCATCAACCGAATAAGCAATGTCCACTATGTGGTGGTTCAAAATACAAGAAATGTTGCCGTAAAAAAGTTTACAGTTTGCGAGGCTATGGTCTAGACCAGTTAAAACTTGACCTAGCTTTATTTAAGGAAAATAACCTAAACACAGAGAGTGTCTCAGTATAAAATCCAAATAAGTTTTAGCATCAAAGAATATTAATTTGTATCAAGAAATATCTATTAATGTTGATTGAGGAAATGTTGTACCTATGTTGTAACCGTCCATTTTTTTGACAAGTTTTTGAAATAAAAAAGCCGAAGCGATAACTTCGGCTATTCTTACGGGCGAAGGGACTCGAACCCCCACAACATTGCTGCATCAAATCCTAAGTCTCACGTGTCTACCAATCACCATTTAACGCAATAGGCTAAAGCAATCCATGCCATAAGTTTGTCTTTCCAACTCTTTATCCTCAAGGTAAATTTTCATTACAGTTTAAAATTGACTTTAAATGAATAACCTTTCAATCTCCAAATGCATGTTTGCTTTTTACCTGCTCCATTTTATCCATTAGATTTTGCATGTCCTTCCCAATCTTGTTTTCTAAAACCCGGGCATAGATTTGCGTGGTAGAAAGTTTGGTATGCCCAAGCATTTTAGATACGGTTTCAATGGGAACACCGTTGGACAAGGTCACGGTAGTGGCAAAAGTGTGTCTGGCCGTATGGAAGGAAATATTCTTGTGTATGCCACAAGCCTTGATAATTTCCTTTAAATATGCATTGGTCTTTTGGTTGCTATAAACAGGTAACAAATTAATATCGTTCTTTGGACTTTCTTCATATTTCCTCATGATTTCCACAGCTCTGGGCAACATAGGGATCTTCAAGGGCTCATCGGTCTTTATCCTTTTGGTGTAAATCCAATAATTACTATCAATCCCCCTACTTACATTGTCCCTGGTCAGTAATTTGATATCCATGAAGGTTAGCCCGGTGTAACAACTGAAAAGAAATACATCCTTTACCCGTTCCTTACCCAAACTTGTAAAAGTTGTATCCTCAATCAAATCGATTTCCCTTTGGGTAAGATACTTTCTGTCAAATTTATCGAAACGTAACTTGAAGTTTCGAAAGGGGTCCTTGTCCATCCATTCCAACCGGACACCCAGTTTAGTAACTTTCATCAAACGCTCCAGATGTTTCATTGTACCGTTATTAGAGCAGGTCTTTCGATTTTTCTTGGGCTTAAAGGTCCTGATGTAGTTCTCAAAGTCCAAAATGAACTTGTGCTTCAATTCTCCTAACGATACATCGTTGGTTTTGAGTTTTGTGGTAATGTAGCTCTTTAAGTATTTCTCGGTGGAATAGTAATTTTTCATGGTACCCGGCTTGAGGGCATGGACCATGTTTTTATTGTGGTATTCAAAAAGCTCAAGAATCGTATGGTTCAATTCATCCTCCCCGACGTACCTAGCCTTGATAGATTTAGCGGTTATCAATTTCCTTTCCATGTGCAAGTCCCTATGAACATTGAGGATTTCACCATATACGGTGTCAAGGTAGGCGTTCAAATCTTCCATGGTTTTGTTCCTAGGAAAGGCTTTTCCGCGCTTTTTGTCCCAATTGCACACCTTTATGCACCTTTTTAAACTGACCTCTGCACGCGATTTTTTTACCGTAATGCGCAGGTAGACATCATACATGTTCGGGTCATTGCGCTTTTTCCTGACAAAGAAATTAATTCCTAAAGTACTGTCTGTCCGCATGTTGTAATAGTTTAAGTTGAACAAATGTTAGTGGTCGGACTGCCCTTAATCCTCAATTGCCCATACTTAAAACTACAACAATCTGTGCATTGGTGTGCTCACCTTATTGCACACCTAAAATTTGGATTCAGATGATATCAAATGGATACATAAAAAACAAAAAGCACTGATAATCATACAATTAACAGTGCTTTATTTTAACCTAAACGGTGGTTGGTCGGGATGACTGCCCTACTGATCCAAATACCCCCTTTTTCTTGGGTTGCAAGAATATTTTTAACAATTCTAGTTCATCTAAAACCATAGAATCTGTATCTTTAAAACTAAAATAAAATTAGGTGCCAAATAACGGCATTTGAGTTCATTTTATATGGTAATTGTGTACTGGTGAACGATTCGGTGCACAGGTTAAGAAAAATGATTTTAACTTTTTGAATATCAAGTTATTATGATTTGGGTTTAAGCCCCAGTCAGGTCACTTTTTCCATTTTATGAAAATTCAAAAAGTCTGTAAACTATATTTTACAGACTTTTTTATTTTAACAATCTATCGGTTGTATTCTTTTTCCTAGTCCGTATTTTTGATACGGAAAAGAACATTGATTTACTTGCTTATAAGCCAACCTAGGGTGGAAGGCAACGGTTAAATAAGGAATCAGGACAATAACACCTCAGCATTAATTTACGGACTATGCAACAACTTGGAATAATCGGAGCTTGGCAAATCATTTTAATCGTATGTGGATTGGTACTTCCATTTATCGCTTTGATAGATGTCATCCGAAATGAATATACCAAGAACAACAAACTAATCTGGGTTTTAGTGATTCTATTGATGAATTTCCTCGGAACCCTACTTTACTTCTTGTTTGGCACTTCACAAAAAATCAAAAACAATTAAAGGTTTCAATTGTCCTCGTTATAAAACGAAGTTGGGCAGCCTGAAGTTTCAAGGGGTGGACATATCCCAGCAATAAATCGTAGTATCTCTTCTTTTGTTAGGGCGGTACGCTTAATAATCTATCAACCCTACTCCATATTCACTATCCAATGTCCCTTTAAGGCGCTACCATTCTCTTTGCTACCATCCCAACGAGCACCACAACCCGCTCATACATTTCATTTATGAAATTGTTTCCAATTTTCATTGGGTAATTTTTATACTTATAAATATTTTTTTAGCTTTGTCTAAATTTAATTTTAACCCCACAAAAATGATTCGGTTGAAGTATCTCATATTCTTCTTTTTAACCATCCCATTATCCCTGATTTGGGCCCAAGACAATGCTGTCACAGTTTCTGGTAGGGTAACATCCAACGGAAACCCTGTCCCCTACGCAGCAGTCTATTTGAAGAATGGAAATCTCGGTGTCAATACCAACATCGATGGTCAATACCAACTTGAAATCCCAATTGGTGAGCATATTCTGGAAGTAGCTTCCCAAGGCTTCCGGACCAACTCGAAAAATATCACCATCACATCAAATCAAAATGCAACCTTGAACTTTGAATTGATTGAAGATGCGCTTGGCCTAGACGAAGTAGTCATCAGTGCCACTCGAAACAGGGTGGAACGTCGGAGTGCCCCCGTGGTCGTGTCATCCCTAAAACCAAGATTATTGACGGCTACACAATCCATTTCAGTAGCCGAAGGCTTAAACTTTACCCCCGGTGTCCGCGTGGAAACCAACTGCCAAAACTGTGGGTTTACCCAAGTCCGCTTAAATGGATTGGATGGTGCCTATACCCAAATATTGCTCAACAGCAGACCCATTTTCACCTCCTTGTTGGGTGTTTATGGATTGGAGCAAATTCCAACCAACATCATAGAACGTGTGGAGGTGGTTCGCAGCGGAGGTTCGGCACTCTACGGCTCCAATGCCATCGCGGGAACGGTAAACATTATTACCAAAGATCCTATCTTGAATACATGGGAGATTGGAAGCAATATGGCCATTGTAGGGGGCGAAGCATGGGACCGGGTGGTCAACTTCAACAGTTCCATTGTCGCCGATGACCTCTCCAGTGGCGTCACCTTCTTTGGGGCCTACCGAAACCGGGAAGCCTATGATGCGAACGATGATGGTTTTACCGAGCTGGTGGAACTTCGTAATACCACTGTAGGTGCAAAAGCATTTTTTAGGCCTACCGATAGAAGCCGTATCTCATTGAATTTAAATGCCATAAGAGAATACCGCAGAGGTGGTGACAGACTGGAACTGGCTCCACAATTCACCGACATTACCGAGGAATTGGACCACGATACCTTTATCGGTGGCGCCGATTATGAAATTGATAGCAAGGATGGCACCCAAAAGACCCAAGTGTATACTTCTGCCTCCTATACAAATCGTGATAGCTACTACGGGGGACTGGGCGGTGCCAGAACCCGGCAGGATAGCCTATTGGCCAACAATGCCTTTGGCACCACCAAAGACTTGGCGTGGGTAAACGGGGTGCAGATTACCAAAACATTCAATAATAAAGACGTTTTGACAATGGGAGCCGAATACAATTATAGCGCCACGGAAGATCAAATTCCTGGCTATGATCGGCTCGTTGACCAAAATGTGAATACCTTGGGCGGATATGCACAATACGAATGGAAACCTTCCGACCAATTTTCTGCCTTGCTCGGAACCAGATTGGACAACGTGAATGTTTTCGGGAATTATTCGGTAGGAGGTCTCGAGAGGGATTTGGACCTCAACCAAACGGCCCTCTCCCCAAGGTTAACGCTATCCTATAAACTTACAGAAGCATGGCGCCTTCGGGCAGGATATGCGCGAGGATTCAGGGCCCCACAAACCTTTAACGAAGATCTGCACATCTCAAGTGTAGGTGGCGAACCGCAGTTCGTATTGTTGTCCGATGATTTGGATACGGAATTTTCAAATGCCTTTACCGGTTCCGTAAACTATTCCAAAACCAAAGACCTGCTACAACTGGATGTATTAATGGAAGGATTCTACACCCTTTTGGAGGATCCGTTTACACTGGTCAGCACGGGAGCGGCGCTGTCCAACGGTTCCATATTGGAAGAGGTACGCAATGGTGAAGGCGCCCGAGTCTATGGCTCCAACTTTGAACTGGGTCTTTCGCCTGATCCAGAATGGCGTTTTCAATTGGGCGGAACCTTACAAAAAACCGAGTGGAACCAACCTCAAATCCTTTTCGAGAGCGATGGTTCCCCGGGGGAAAGTGACATTGTTATCGATGAATTTGTTAGAGTACCCGACTTTTATGGGTATTTGAACACCACTTGGATTCCCAGCGAAAAGTTTAATGTGGACGTCACAGGCACCTATACAGGTAACATGACCGTCCCAAGGGTAATTAGCGATAACGGCTTTTTGGAACTCAACGATTCAGGTTCTTTTTTTGATATGAACATTAAACTGGAAACCCATTTTGATTTCAATGAGTCCTTTATGATAACCCTATCGGCTGGTGTGACCAATATCTTTAATAGTTTTCAGGATGATTTTGATATTGGTCCTGGCCGTGATTCTGATTACGTTTACGGCCCGGACGCTCCGCGCGCCATCTTTTTTGGGCTAAAATTTGGTAAGTTACATTAAGACCAAGATTACTGTAAACTTTGACAATGTTACGTATACTCTTTTCTAGCATTTGTTTGATTTTTATGATCGCTTCTCCCCTTTTCGGGCAGAAACAAGAAGTGGAGTGGCTTAGTTTTGAACAACTGGAAGATTCCCTTACGGTACAACCCAAAAAAGTCCTGATCTTTTTTAATGCAGATTGGTGCGCCTACTGCAAAAAAATGGAGAGAGCTGCATTTAAGGACGCCAAAGTTACCTCCTTGCTTCGCTATGACTATTATGCTGTAAAAATGGATGTTGAAACCACAGACACCATTGTTTTTGGTGGACAACATTTTATCAATAGTGAACTGGGCAAAAAAAGAAGCCCCATTCATCAAATACCCCAATTATTGGCTTCACGGGAAAATGCCCCCTTTTCCGTGCCTGCCCTCGTTCTATTGGATACCGAGTTCAAAGTGCTCGATAGGTTTTTTGCGTATCTGTCACCAAAAGGGATGCACCAATTTTTATCACAGGAAGACTGAGTAACTGGTATCCTTTTTTACGAATCCCATCACCAAAACTACGTTTTGAAGGTCCTTTTAATCAAAATCGAATCCTTGCATCTAACCTCTCTAACCTTGACTCTGCCGCTTTTTAACCCATTTACATAAAATATGTTTATGGTTTAGGTAATTTATTTAAATAAAAATTTATGGTTTTTTACCCGCATATTTGCACTGTAACATAAACATAACCGAAATGGGTACAAAAGCATTAACTGAACAAAAAACAAAAAAACAACTCAATACCCCTGTAAAGATTGCCGTTGCCAACGGTGACGGAATCGGTCCCGAAATCATGAAAGCTACCCTGCGCATTTTGGAAGCTGCAGGAGCTCCGATTGAACCTGAATACATCGATTTGGGTGAAAAAGTCTACCTATCCGGCAATACCTCCGGAATCGACAGCAAGGCATGGGAAGCCATCCGAAGCAACAAAATTATTTTCAAGGCTCCCATAACCACACCTCAGGGAAAAGGCTACAAAAGCTTGAACGTTACCCTGCGAAAATCCCTTGGCCTTTTTGCCAATGTACGACCAGTATCCGCCCTTTCCCCCTATGTACCCACCAACTTTCCAAAGATGGATGTGGTCATCATACGCGAAAACGAGGAAGACCTTTACGCTGGCATCGAACATCGCCAGACACAAGAGGTATACCAATGCCTAAAACTTATCACTAGGCCAGGTTGCGAGCGTATTATTCGATATGCTTTTGAATATGCCAAAGCGTTCGGAAGAAAAAAGGTCACTTGTATGGTGAAGGACAATATCATGAAATTGACTGACGGATTGTTCCATCAGGTTTTTGATGAAATCGCACTGGAATACCCCGAAATCAAAAACGAAACACAGATTATCGATATAGGTTCTGCCCGATTGGCCGCAAGTCCAGAGGATTATGATGTTGTGGTCACGGCCAACCTTTATGGTGACATAATTTCCGATATCGCCGCGGAAGTAGGCGGTTCGGTGGGCATGTGCGGTTCCGCCAACATTGGTACCGAAGTTGCCATGTTTGAAGCCATACATGGATCTGCACCCGACATTGCCGGAAAAAATGTGGCCAACCCATCCGGCCTTATCAACGCAGCCATATCCATGCTGGCCCATATTGGACAAGCTGAAGTGGCAGATAAGGTGAAAAATGCTTGGTTGACTACCTTGGAGCAAGGCTTCCATACCGCCGACATTTATCAGGAGGGTGTCAGCACCGCAAAAGTGGGCACTCAGGAATTTGCCGATAAGGTCATCGCCAATTTGGGTCAAACCCCGAGCACGCTACCCAAAAGCTTGATGGTTCAAGGAAAGGGAACCATCCAAATACCGGAATATGTCCGTAAAAACGAGACCAAGGAACTGGTAGGCGTGGATGTCTTCTTGGATTGGCAAGGTATGGATCCCAACGAACTCGGTGACGCCCTCGCGAAACTAGAGGTCTACCAACTCAAGCTAAAAATGATCACCAACCGTGGAGTAAAGGTATATCCCGAAGGAATCAAAGAAACATACTGCACTGACCATTGGCGATGCAGGTTTGTGGGGATGGGTGCGCAAATTAGCGGCCCCGAACTTTCCTATGCGCCCATCACCTACGAACACGTTGTGGCCCTGTTGTCCAAATTGCACCATCTAGGTTTTGATGTGATCAAAACGGAAAACCTATATGAGTTTGATGGGAAACGAGGATTTTCACTAGGTCAAGGCGAATAGAACAACCATTTTGGATGTGTTTTGAGCGAGCGTATCGATCCTTGTGGTCGGTGCGCTTTTTCCATCCAAAAAATACCGTACTTTGCGCAACTTTTTAAATTAAAGAAGGCGAATAAAATACCTGATCATGTTACTAGGTCCCGATGAATTGGAAAAGGCGGTAGCTATTTTGAAAAAAAACGATGTTTTGGCCATCCCCACCGAAACCGTTTACGGATTGGCTGGAAACATTTACAGCGAAGAAGCCATTGCCAAGATTTTTGAACTGAAGAAAAGACCGCTCAACAATCCACTGATCGTGCATCTCCATAAGATGGAACAGGTCCATGAAATTGTAGCGGAATTTCCGCCGAAAGCGAAATTGCTTGCCGAACAATTCTGGCCAGGCCCTTTGACCCTTGTGCTTAAAAAGGGAAACAACGTACCCGATTTGGTAACGGCAGGTAAGGATACCGTTGCCATCCGGATCCCCGATCATCCGGTAACATTGGCCCTGTTGGAAAAGCTACCTTTCCCCATCGCTGCGCCCAGTGCCAACCCCTTTAATAGGATTAGCCCCACCAGTACCGAGCATGTACTTGGATACTTCCAAAATACACTGGCTGTTTTGGACGGCGGAGCTTGCAAAAAGGGTATCGAATCCACTATTATTGGTTTTGAGGGCGAAGAACCCATCCTGTATCGATTGGGTTCCATTTCCAAGGAAACCACAGAAGACGCCATTGGTGAAGTCCGTGTTCAAAATAAGGCTAAAGCAGCGCCGAACGCCCCTGGCATGTTAAAAAAGCACTACGCCCCTACCACCAAAACCTATTTGACCAACAACGCCAAAGAGATGGCGTACATGGCGGAAGGAAAAAAAGTAGGATTGCTGCGCTTCACAGGAAAGTCCGAAGACCCCAATTATCGTCATATCGAAATATTATCTCCATCCGGTGATCTAGCGGAAGCCACAGCCAACCTTTATGGCGCATTGCACCGATTGGATAGCATGAAACTCGATATGATCATCGCCGAGCGGGTGCCCCACATAGGACTTGGAGTGTCCATCAATGATCGACTGGAAAGGGCAACCCAATAACCACCCAAAATAACGCGGCATGATATGCTTCCCGATGTGGAATACGTGAGCAATGTCATAAAAATAAGCTGGTTTTAGCCCTAATTTTAAACGAGTTTAAAAACAAGAATCATGTACAACTCAGAAAAAATAGGGAACGAATTCTATCAAAGTCTAGGCAAACTGTTCTATTTCGTAGCCATGGCCGACCATATCGTAAGGCCCATCGAGATTAAAAGGTTGCGAAACTATGTCCGCCAATACTGGTTGGATGTGGATGAGATTGAAGATGAGTTCCATACCGATGCCGCCTATCAAATAGAAATTGTTTTTGATTGGTTGGATGGGGAAGAAAAGGAAGGTGAAGCGTATTTTGATGAATTCAAGGAATTTTACAAAGAGCATCCCGAAAAATTTTCAGAACCCATCAAAAAATTGATTGTGGAAACCTCCGAAGCCATAGCCAAATCATTTGCCGGAAAGAATAGATCGGAGATGTTGGCTATCTTTAAGCTCAAACAACTGTTCAATCATTGATGGGCCTAGAAAAATACATTGACCACACCAATCTAAAACCTACCGCAAGCGGTCAGGATATCGTTGCGCTCTGCAAGGATGCCATTGTAAACGACTTTTATGCTGTTTGCGTAAACGGGTGCCATGTGGCCACGGCTCACGAAACGCTTAAAGGAACCCCTGTAAAAGTGGCCGCGGTAATCGGTTTTCCACTAGGCGCCATGTCCACCAAGGCCAAAGTGTTCGAGGCCATGGATTGTATTGAGAACGGTGCGGATGAAATTGATATGGTCATTAATGTTGGATGGATAAAGTCGGAACGCTTTGATGCCGTCCGCGATGAAATCAAGGCCATCAAAAAAGCCATTGGACCCAAAATTTTAAAGGTGATCATTGAAACCTGCTACCTTACCGAAGCCGAAAAAGAGCGGGCTTGCCTACTAGCCGTTGATGCAAAAGCCGATTTTGTGAAGACCTCCACGGGCTTTGGCAACGGAGGAGCCACTTTGGCCGATGTGCAATTGATGAAGCGCGTGGTAGCGGACCAACTTAAGATCAAAGCCTCCGGTGGTATAAAAACCAAGGAAGAAGCCCTGAAATATATCGCCCTTGGCGTATCGAGAATAGGCACATCCTCTGGCCCGGAATTAATCAAATAGCACATCATGAGCATACACATTGAGGCCAAAAAAGGAGAAATAGCAGAAACGGTTTTAATGCCCGGAGACCCATTGCGCGCAAAATGGATCGCCGAAACCTTTCTCGAAGACTCCTTTTGTTACAACCAGATTAGGGGAATGCTAGGCTATACAGGCACCTTTAATGGTCAACGGATTTCTGTTCAGGGCAGTGGTATGGGCATGCCTTCGGCCATGATCTATCTACATGAACTCATCAAGGACTACGGCGTAAAGAAGGTGATCAGGGTAGGTTCGGCCGGTTCCTATCAAAAAGACATTCAACTCAACGATGTTGTGCTGGCCATGGCTGCATCGACCACATCGGGCATCAATAATTCGAGATTTATCAATTCGGACTACTCCCCTACCGCCAACTTTGATCTGTTCATCAAAGCGGTAAATTATGCCCAAAAACACGGCATTCCCATAAAGGCTGGCAATGTGCTCTCTTCGGATGAATTTTATGAGGACGACCCAAAGGCCTACGAGCATTGGGCAAAGTACGGTATTCTTTGTGTGGAAATGGAAGCTGCGGGCATTTATACCATTGCTGCAAAATATAACGTAAAAGCGTTGACCATATTAACCATTTCCGATTCCTTGATTACCGGGGAACAGCTGTCGGCCGAAGCCCGGGAAACTTCATTCCAGCAAATGGTGGAAATCGCTTTGGCCGCCGCAATGCCATAAATCAACCTTTGAGCTAATCGTCAGTTGTGGGGATGTATGCTGCCGACACGGGAAGCTCAAAAAGCTCCAAGGAAAAATAAGGCAATGCCGCCAGCAGATGATCAAAAATATCCGCCATTACATACTCATAATTCTCCCATCGCTTATCCGAACTAAATGCATAAATCTCTAAGGGAATCCCCTGTGGTGTTGGTTGCAATTGGCGTACCATTAGGGTCATTTTTTTATTGATGGCAGAATGACCCTCCAGATAATTGGTCACATACTTTCGGAACACCCCAAAATTGGTAAGGTTCCTACCATTGACCAATAACTCTTTGTTTATCTGGTTCTCCTGATTGTGCGACCTGATCTGCTCGCTTCTTGTGGTGATATATGCTTCGATCAATTGAATTTTTTTCAAACGCTCCACTTCTTCTTCCGTGAGAAAGCGGATACTTTTCTGCCGAATGATCAACGAGCGCTTGATCCTTCTTCCTCCAGATACCTGCATCCCCCTCCAGTTTTTAAAGGAATCGGAAATCAATGCATAGGTCGGGATTGTGGTGATGGTCATATCAAAGTTCCGAACTTTTACGGTCGCCAAACTGATTTCCACAACATCCCCGTCCGCCCCATATTTTTCGAAGGTGATCCAATCCCCTATCCGGACCATGTCGTTTATGGTGACCTGTATGCTGGCTACCAATCCTAAAATTGAATCCTTAAAAATCAACAATACCACAGCGGAGGCCGCACCCAAGGCCGTGAAAAATTTCCAGACCGTGGTGTCCGTCACTATGGCGAAAATGGTCAGAATCCCAATGATCCAGGCGAAAATCATGAAAACCTGCACATAGCTATCAATCGGCTTGTCCTTGAATTGGGTAAGGGTTTTTAGATAACTATTGACACTTTTGAAGAATTTGCGAAAAATGACGAGGGTCAAAAAGACAAACAAAATCTTGATGGTCTTAAGGGCAATCACCTCTGCATAATCAAAATCTTCAAAAGCTACTGGTACAAACCTCAACAAAATGAACAAGGGAATCACATGGGCCACATACCGTGGTACCCGGTGTGCCACTAAAAAATTATCAAAATTGTTCTTGGATTTTCGGGCCAGGCGCACGGAAACAGCACGCAAAATCTTCCAAAGGAGGATATCCAAGAAAAATACCAGCACCAAGACCACCAATACCAGCACAAAAAGATTGATGTATGCTGCCAAACCATCGGCCATGCCCTGTTCCAGTAAGTAGTTGTAAAGCAAACGACCTAAATCCTTGTCCATAATCCTTTTGAAAATAAAGATTTGACACAAAATTACGGGATTTTATCTACCCTGCTATGCAGGTTTCACATCATTTTAAGTGAGTTTGGGGAAGTTTGGCCCTAATGGACCCGAAGCAAAGAAAATGATTTGCCCTCCTTATAAATTCCAATTTCAAGACCTTCCTTTTGTACAAAAAAATTATATTTGCACACCAAAAATCACAAAGGCCCACGTGGTGGAATTGGTAGACACGCTACCTTGAGGGGGTAGTGTTCGTAAGGACGTGCTGGTTCGACTCCAGTCGTGGGCACAAGAGAAAACCGCAAGCCATTGCGGTTTTTTTTGTTCAACACTTCCTGAAAAATCCGCAATCCTTTCCCCAAAACCCTGATTTTTATACAGCGGTATCCAAATTTTATGATAAAAAACTAGGACGGCATCTATTTAATCGTAAATTTGTTTAACGTTTAAATGAAAATGATGAACAACGTAAAAACTTCCTTCAGCATTCGGGATATGGAGAACCTTTCGGGAATCAAGGCGCATACCATTCGGATTTGGGAAAAGAGATACAACTTGTTCAGCCCAGAACGAACAGACACCAACATTCGCACCTACAGTTTGGAGAGTCTGCAAAAACTGCTGAACGTCACATTGCTCTACAACAACGGTTACAAGATTTCCAAGATTGCCAAATTGGGAGAAGATAACATCCCGGTTTTGGTCAATGAAATCATCGCTGAAAAAAGCGAAAAGAGCCATGCGCTGAACTCCTTTAAGTTGGCGATGCTCAATTTTGATCAGGCGCTCTTCCTGAATACCTACAATGAGCTTACGGAAGATAAAACATTCACACAGATCTTTAACGATGTCTTTTTACCATTGTTGAACGAACTTGGGCTTTTGTGGCAGACCAATACCATCAGTCCTGCCCACGAACATTTTATTTCCAACTTGATCAAGCAAAAAATCTATATCCATACCGAGCAGCTGCAGTTCGAGGCACCCACGAAAAAGGACGAGGTGTATGTGCTCTTCCTCCCAGAAAATGAAATCCATGAGTTGGGGCTCTTATACGTAAACTACCAATTGGCCTTGAATGGTTACAAAACGGTTTATCTGGGCCAGACCATGCCTGTTGAAAGTTTGGAAGACTTGCTCAAATATTACACGAACATCAGATTTGTTTCCTATTTTACCGTATCGCCGACCAAGGATGAAATAGACACCTATTTTAAGCGCTTTGGCGAAGTCCTTAAAAAGTCCCCAGGTTCCAAACTGTGGGTACTTGGTCATCAAATCCAGGAATTTGACGACGATTCCGTTAAAGACCCCATAATCATATTCAAATCCATCAACCAACTGTTAGATTCGATTTAAAATCCAATGAAAAAAGTTATTGTAATCGGTTCCGGTTTCTCTTCCCTTTCGGCCTCTTGCTACTTGGCAAAGGCGGGATATGAGGTAGACATGTTCGAAAAGAACGACACCGTGGGAGGAAGGGCCCGTCAGCTGATAAAGGATGGGTTTACCTTTGATATTGGCCCAAGTTGGTATTGGATGCCCGATATTTTTGAAAAGTTCTTTGCCGATTTTGGCAAAAAGACCTCGGACTACTACCATTTGGACAAATTGAACCCCGCTTACAAAATATTTTTCGAGGATGATGTGATTACCATAGGTGACTGCATGGAAAGCATCTGTGAGGAGTTTGAGCGCATTGAATCGGGCAGTAGCAAGCATTTGAAACAGTTTATCGGTGAGGCTCAGGAAAATTATGACATCGCCATAAACAAAGTGGTTTTGCGTCCTGGCCTTTCCCCTTTGGAGCTCGTAACCAAGGAAACCGTGCTCAAAGTGGACCAATTTTTCAAGACCATAAGTCAACAGGTCAGAAAAAGGTTCAAAAATCCCAAATTGGTGTCCACCTTGGAATTTCCTGTGCTGTTTTTGGGAGCCAAACCCAGTAAGACACCTTCTTTCTATAATTTTATGAATTTTGCCGATTTTGGCCTCGGTACTTGGCATCCCAAAGGCGGAATGTATGAAATCATCAAGGCCATGAAAGGTGTCGCAGAGGAACTTGGAGTAACCATACATACCAACAGTCCCGTCAGCCACATCCTAGTGTCAGAAGGAGAAGTACTGGGCATACGAAGCAAAGGAAACAATCACTTGGCCGATTATGTGGTCAGTGGGGCGGATTATCATCATTCCGAGACCCTCTTGGACAAAAAATACCGACAATATTCGGAGGAGTACTGGGCCAAAAAGACCTACGCCCCTTCCTCCCTATTGTTTTATATCGGTTTTGATAAGAAATTGAACAATATCGAGCACCACAACCTGTTCTTTGACACCGATTTTGAGCAGCATGCACAAGAAATATATGACCATCCACAATGGCCGAGCAATCCGCTGTTCTATGCCAATTTCCCCTCGGTAACGGATGCCTCCATGGCGCCGGAAGGCATGGAAACGGGCTTTTTCTTGGTGCCTATCGCTCCGGGCTTGGAAGACACCCCTCAACTACGGGATCAATATTTTGATATCGTCATGGACCGATTTGAAAATTTAACCCATCAATCTGTAAAAAATTCTGTAATTTTTCGGGAAAGTTTCTGCGTAAACGATTTTGTGGAACAGTACAATTCCTATAAAGGAAACGCTTATGGAATGGCCAACACGTTGCGCCAGACCGCTTTTTTAAGACCTAACCTCAAAAGTAGCAAGGTAAAAAACTTGTTCTTTACCGGTCAGTTGACCGTACCCGGACCAGGGGTCCCACCATCCCTGATATCCGGTAAACTGGTGGCTGATTTAATCATTAAAGATGAAAACCGATGAAAACTATTTTTGACAACGTCTCGTACGATTGCAGTAAGATCGTAACCAAGTCTTACAGCACTTCCTTTTCCTTGGCCACCAAAATGCTGGCCCCATCGATCAGGGCCGATATTTACAATATTTATGGTTTTGTGCGCTTTGCCGATGAAATCGTGGATACTTTTCATGATTACGATAAAGCACAACTGTTCGATGCCTTTGAAAAGGACATGGAGCGGGCCATCGCGGATAAAATCAGCCTAAATCCTATTTTGAACGCATTTCAGCATACCTATCACAAATACGACATTCCGCATCATTTGGTGGAGTCTTTTATGAAGAGTATGCGGATGGACCTGACCAAGAAAAACTATGAGACTTTTGATGAGTACCGGGAGTACATCTATGGTTCCGCTGATGTAGTCGGCCTAATGTGCCTCTGTGTATTTGTGGATGGGGACAAGGAAAAATATGAAAGGTTGAAAGAGTCTGCCATGGCACTAGGGTCAGCGTTCCAAAAGGTGAATTTCCTCAGGGACCTGAAAGCGGATTATGAGGACTTGAACCGCACCTATTTTCCGGACACTGACCTTTTGGAACTCGATGAAGCATCCAAAAGACGCATTGTCAATGAAATTAAAGCAGATTTCGCCTTGGGTTATGCAGGTATCGTTGAATTACCGGAACAGGCTAAGTTTGGCGTTTATACTGCATACCGCTATTATAAAAAGCTGTTGCAAAAATTGCAGAGCACTCCACCTTTAGAAATAAAAAATACCAGGATACGTGTGCCCAATTATCAAAAATTCGGACTTTTGGCACAATCTTACGTAAATTATAAACTACAATTGGTACAATGAAAGTAGCACTTTGGATATTGATATTTTTGGCAACTTTTTGCTTTATGGAATTTATGGCATGGTTTACCCACAAGTATGTGATGCACGGCTTCTTATGGAGCCTTCACAAGGATCATCACAGAAAGGACCATGACTCTTGGTTCGAGCGTAACGATGCCTTTTTTATCTTCTATGCCGTAGTGAGCATGTCCCTGTTTTATCTGGGCAGCGCCACTTCTTTCTGGTATGGTTGGCCGTTGGGCTTCGGCATATTGGCCTATGGAATCGCCTATTTTATGGTACATGATATTTTTATTCACCAACGCTTTAAAATGTTCCGCAATGCCAATAATTGGTATGCCCGTGGAGTTCGCAGGGCGCACAAAATCCATCACAAGCATCTAGGGAAAGAAGATGGGGAATGTTTTGGGATGTTGGTGGTTCCCTTCAAATACTTTAAGAAAAAGTAGTTATTGGGCCAACAGTTGGTCCAAAAGATTGCGGACCTTGTCCGAATTCCAGTTAGCGGCACCTGTTTTGTCCACCACCACATCGCCTTTTTTATCTATGATGTAGGTAACAGGGATGCTTCCGCTCTCCAACGCTTTTGGAGCGGCCGATACCTGAAAATAGACAGGTAGATCATAACCCTTTTTCTCCAAAAAAGTCAGCACTTTTTCTTGGTCGTCATTGGCTACAAAGGCAAATTCGACCTTATCCTTATAGTCTGCATATAGTGTCGCAAAACCGGGAAGCTCAGCCACACAGGGTGGACACCAAGTGGCCCAAACGTTGATCACGATCACTTTGCCCTTTTTGGATTGAAGATTGGCTGGTTTGCCTTCCAAATCGACCCAGTTCCAAGTATAATCCTCCAAAACTGAACGCTTTGATTCTTCTACCGTGCTTGGACTGACAATCGCTGCCATGGCTTTGTTGGCCCACACGCGCACATGAAATCCTACTGGGGTAAAAAGAATGAGCAATATCGCTACAATCCAAATAACATTGCCGACCTGTTCCTTTGTAATTTTCATTCTGCAATCAATTCATCCAATAACTGGTACACCTTTTTCGAGCTCCAATCCGAAATGCCTTCTTCATGGATTACGATATGGCCCTCCTTATCGAGCAGATAGGATGATGGCACCTTGCTAGCATCCACCGGCATCTTCTCCCCGATGATCAAATAGGTGACCGGAAAAGAAAATCCATGCTCTTCCATAAAGGCTTCTACAGGTTCTTGCTCTTCATTGGTAATGATATAAAAATCCATTTGCCCTTTGTATTTGTCGTACAATTCCTGAATACTTGCAAGCTCCGCTTCGGAAGGCAGTCGCCAAGAGGCCCAAAAATTGATGAAGACCACATTTCCCTTGGATTTTTCAAAATTGAAGAAGTTCCAATCAGCATCCTTTAATTGCCAATCATAATCTGTAATCTGTTGCTGCTTTGTTTCCTCAATGACCGCTGGGGAAAACGAGAAGAGCCTGTTCAACCAGATTTTCCCATAATATCCAATGGGAGTCACAAAAAATGACAGGACAAAGAGAATCAAAATAATATTGAGGACGGTCTTCTTACTGATTTTCATGGAATGGTTTTTCTCAAAAAATAAAACTCCTGACATCAATAGTCGACATCAGGAGTTTCAACAGATTATTTTAGATACAATTAAGCATTTTGTTTTTTGATCAAGTTCAAGGCCGAACCTTCATTGAACCATTTGATCTGTGCATCGTTGTAAGAATGGTTTGCCATAATAGTGTCTTTGCTACCATCGGCATGCACTACCTCAATGGTGAGTGGCTTGTCTGGTGCAAACTCTGCAACATCCACAAAATTGAAGGTATCGTCTTCTTGGATCAGGTCATAATCGTTCTCATTGACGAAGGTCAAGGCCAACATTCCTTGTTTTTTCAAGTTGGTCTCATGAATCCTTGCAAAAGATTTTACCAAAACCACAGCTACGCCCAAATGTCTCGGTTGCATAGCCGCATGCTCACGGGAAGAACCTTCACCGTAGTTATGGTCTCCCACCACAATGGTCTTGATACCTTTCTTTTTGTACTCGCGCTGGGTATCTGGAACTCCACCGTACTCCCCTGTCAATTGGTTCTTGACAAAGTTTGTTTTTTGGTTGAAGGCATTGACTGCTCCAATTAAGGTATTGTTGGCGATATTGTCCAAATGTCCTCTAAAGCGCAACCATGGTCCCGCCATGGAAATGTGGTCCGTGGTACATTTTCCAAAGGCCTTGATCAGCAGCTTCATACCTTGAAGGTCTTTTGCAGTGATAGGCTCAAAAGGCTCCAACAGTTGTAGCCTTTCAGAACCTTCGGCAACGATTACCTCAACTCCGCTTCCATCCTTAACGGGCTCCAAGTAACCGTTCTCCTTCACTTCAAAACCTTTTGGTGGCAATTCCCATCCTGTTGGCTCATCCAACATCACTTCTTCGCCGTCCTCATTGATCAACTTATCGGTCAACGGGTTAAAGTCCAAACGACCTGCAATGGCAATCGCAGCGGTCATCTCTGGTGATGCCACAAATGCGTGAGTATTCGGGTTACCGTCCGCACGCTTTGCGAAGTTTCGGTTAAAGGAATGTACGATACTGTTCTTGGGTGCGTTCTTTGGATCTTCATAACGTCCCCACTGACCGATACATGGTCCGCAGGCGTTGGTGAAGATTTTGGCATCCAGCTTTTCAAAGATTTCGAGGATACCGTCCCGCTCCGTTGTATATCGTACTTGTTCCGAACCTGGGTTGATTCCAAACTCGGCCTTTGTCTTCAGCTTTTTGTCCAAAGCCTGTTGTGCAATCGATGAGGCCCGTGATAAATCTTCATAGGAAGAGTTGGTACAAGAACCTATCAATCCCCACTCCACGGCCAATGGCCATCCATTTTTCTCCGCCTTTTCCTTCATGGTCCCCACTTCTGTGGCCAAATCCGGGGTAAATGGTCCGTTGAGCAATGGTTTCAATTCGGAAAGGTTGATTTCGATCACTTGATCAAAATACTGCTCTGGATTGGCATATACTTCTGGGTCAGCGGTCAAATGTTCTTTTACCTTGTTGGCTTCGTCAGCAACATCGGACCTGTCGGTAGCTCTTAGATAGCGCTCCATGGACTCGTCATAACCAAAGGTTGACGTGGTAGCACCAATTTCAGCACCCATGTTACAAATGGTTCCTTTACCGGTACATGACATGGAGGTGGCTCCAGGGCCAAAATATTCTACAATGGCACCCGTACCGCCTTTTACGGTAAGAATTTCGGCCACTTTAAGGATAACATCCTTGGGTGCGGTCCAACCTGATAGTTTTCCGGTCAACTTTACACCAATCAATTTAGGGAATTTAAGTTCCCAGGCCATTCCGGCCATTACATCCACGGCATCGGCACCACCTACTCCAATGGCCACCATCCCCAGTCCACCGGCATTTACGGTGTGTGAGTCGGTTCCTATCATCATACCGCCCGGAAAGGCATAGTTCTCCAAAACTACTTGGTGAATGATACCTGCTCCCGGCTTCCAAAAGCCGATTCCGTATTTGTTCGATACAGACTCCAGAAAATCAAAAACTTCCTTGCTGGTCTCGTTGGCATGTTTCAAATCTTGTGCGGCACCTTCTTTGGCTTGGATCAAGTGGTCACAGTGAACCGTTGTAGGAACTGCCACCTTGTCTTTTCCAGCCTGCATAAATTGCAACAGGGCCATTTGGGCCGTTGCATCTTGACATGCAATCCTATCGGGGGCAAAGTCAACGTAATCCTTGCCTCTAACAAAGGCCTTTTCCGGTTTACCGTCCCAAAGGTGGGAGTATAAGATTTTTTCTGAAAGTGTAAGGGGCTTGCCCACCAATTCACGGGCCTTTTCCACGCGTTCCCCCATGGAAGCGTAGACACCCTTTATCATGTCTATATCAAATGCCATTCTACAATTGAGTTTTTAAGATTTTCGTAATTCGGTAAATTTACTAAATCGTATAGTAATTTGGAATTAGAATCGAACTAAATCCTTCTGGACCGAATTATTTTTTACAACAGTTCCGTAATAATTTTTTCCTCGGTAAGGCCTTCAGCTTCCGCTTTGTAGTTTTTTAAAATCCGGTGACGAAGGATTCCCAAGCTTACCGCCTTTACATCTTCAATGTCCGGAGAGAACTTCCCGTGGATAGCGGCATGGGCTTTTGCAGCCAGCACCAAATTTTGTGAAGCCCTTGGCCCAGCGCCCCAATCGATGTAGTTTTTTACAAAATCCGGTGCGTCTTCTTGCCCTGGCCTTGTTCTGTTCACCAGCCTCACGGCATAATCGATAACATTGTCTGGCACTGGTATGCGACGAATCAAATGTTGCACTTCAATGATCTCTTCAGCATCAAAAAGTGTATTGATGGTCACCTGATCATCGGTGGTGGTGGATTTGACTACCTGTATTTCCTCCGCGATGGACGGGTATTTGAGTTCGATGGCGAACATAAAACGGTCCAATTGGGCCTCTGGCAAGGGATAGGTTCCTTCTTGCTCAATGGGATTCTGTGTAGCCAGTACAAAATAGGGCTCATTGAGCTTGTACTGCTTTCCGCCAATGGTTACGGCCCTTTCCTGCATAGCCTCCAACAAGGCGGCCTGTGTTTTTGGTGGCGTCCGGTTGATTTCGTCCGCGAGGATAATATTCCCGAACACAGGACCCATAATGAATTTGAAGTTGCGGTTTTGGTCGAGTACCTCACTGCCCAAAATATCACTGGGCATCAAATCGGGGGTAAATTGTATCCTTTTGAAATCCAATCCCAAGGTCTGCGCTATGGTATTGACCATCAAAGTCTTCGCAAGACCGGGAACACCTATTAGCAAGGAATGTCCTCCAGTGTATATGGACAAGAGTATTTGTTCGATGACCGCCTCTTGGCCCACAATGACCTTGGCGATTTCCTTTTTTAGCTCTTGATGCTTTTTAACCAGATTTTCTACTGCAACAACATCCGACATACAACTATTCCTTTACCCAGTTGTTCGCAAAATCACAGTCCCTATTGTCTGGGTCAACGTGAATATAGGTGTCTTCGATATGTTCGTCCATCCACTCCTTAATGGCCTTGAATTGTTTCTCGCGAAGAGCCAATTCCTGTATCTTCATATAATCTTTCGCAAAATCGGCCTCATGTTCATCATAGCGGTTGGAAATCTTCATGATCTTGAACTTTGGAGGTCCCCCTCTTGGGTCATCCTCGCGAATAGGCCTTGAAATTTCCCCGTCTTTCAGGTTTCGTACCTGATTGTAAAGGGTCGGGTCCATTTTGGTCAGTTCAAAACGGGAGTCGAAATTGATCGGGTTTCGGAGCAAACCACCATCGAACTTGGTCTCTTTTTCATCGGAAAAGTTCAATGCTGCTTCCGCAAAGGTGTATTTTCCATCGATAACCTGCTGACGGATGCTGTCCAGTTCTTTTACTGCTTTGTCAATGGCACTTTTGGGAATATCTGGAATCATCAAGATATGTCTTAAATCCAGTTCCTGACCCCTAATTTTTTCAATATAAATAATGTGGTAACCAAAAATGGTTTCAAAAGGCTCTGAAATTTCCCCTTCCCTAAGGCTGAAGGCAACATCCTTGAATTCTTTTACAAAAGGAGTTTCCTTGGTCATACTGTAAAACCCACCTTTTGATTTTGACCCTGGATCTTGTGAGTACAAAATAGCCTTCACATTAAAACTGGCATCATTCTCCAACACATCTTGACGGATTTCCTTCAGTTGGTTGATGACCTTTTGCTTTTCCTCCTCTGGTGCTTCCGGCTGTTTTACAATCTGGGCAATTTCCAATTCCGCTCCAAATACTGGGCGCTCATCTTCTGGAATTTTATAGAAGAACTGACGCACCTCCTCAGGGGTCACTTCAATTTCCTCAACGATTTTTCCCTGCATCTTTTCAGAAAGCATCCGCAGTTTGTTGATTTCAAACAGCTCTTCGCGGAAACTTTCCATATCCGATTTTTTGTAGTAGCTCAGCATCTTCTCCACACTACCGATCTGTTGGGTCAGTTGCTGGATTTGACGATCACTTTGGGCATTCACCATATCGTCGGAGACTAACAAACTGTCCTGCACCGCTTGATGGGCATACAAACGATCTTCCATAAGTTTGCCCAATAATCCGCAGCGGGTCACGTCTTCTGTGGACGCTCCTTGGTTCTGTAAATCGATCAAGGTCTTGTCGATATCCGATTCCAAGATCACATAATCGCCAATGACGGCAGCGATACCGTCCAATTTAACCCGGTTGGTATTAGTGGTGGAATCTGTCTCGCTCAAAGCTTGGTCCACTTCCTGTGCCTGCACCATTCCCACAATTGCCACGAGTGCAATGGAAAGTGTCTTAATTTTCTTTGTCATAAACCTCAAATTCATTCTTCTTGATAGCTTCATCTATTATTTCGGTTTCTAGTTTTTTTACATAATTCAAACGTCTCCGGTTGAGTATCAATTGCCTTATGTCCGGTTCCACATAATCGAATGGGGCTGTTTCATTGACTTCCAGAACGTTGGTCACCCAGCCCAAATATACCTCTAACGAGTCTTGTAGCTCAAAAAATTGTGATTTTTTTAAGTGGGATTCCTCATTTGCCTGCGTCAATGGGGGTATTTCCTCGATTACCCGACTGGCACTTACCCAAATGGAGTCGTTAAAATGGATTTTTTTGAATTGGACGGCTATGGAATCCAAATACCGTTTATCAGCCTCGTCCCAATTCTTGATTTTTTGCTCTACCCCATCGCGGTCCAAAAATTGTTCGGACATGCCCACAAAACGTAACTGCACCAATTTCTCGTTCAGTTTAAAATTTTCCTTTTCCCTGTCGTAAAATTCTTGCAGCTGGTTTTTGGTGACCGCTGTATCTTGGGATTGGAGCACCAAAGCCTCAATGTAGGCACGTGTGTAAAGGTCCGATCTGTAATCCGAGACCAAACGGTCAAATTCCCTCAGCTTTTCTTCGGGCAGATTGATCTTGGATTTATCGAGCAGTAATTGCTTCGACGCCCAATTGTTGATGTAATTGGTCACGAAAATGGTGCTATCCTCGGCCGTCATATCATCTCGTATCAAAGAAGCGATATCTTCCTTGTAAAGATAGGTATCGCCTACCCGTGCCAAGGGTTCCTTTTCCTCTTCCTTATTGAACATCCCCTCACAGGAGGAAACCAACAGCGCCATTGAACAGCATAGTAGGAAGAACCTATTTTTTTGGAGCTTAAGCATTTCGCAAAAATAACAATTACAAAATCCCTTACAAGAAGGTTCTCATATCATTAACAGAATTTTTTGGTTGGGGATAGATGCACAGAAATTGCTACATTAGTGCAAAACCAAACCAACATGGAGTATACTACCGAAGTCGTTGTGAATGTACCAAGGGATGAATTTATCGAAAAAATGATGGACCCCGAGAACATGAAACACTGGCAAAAGGGACTATTGGAATTTGAGCAACTTTCACCCAACCCCGGACAGGAAGGCGCCCAAATGAGCCTGAGCTATAAAATGGGAAAACGCCAACTTAGCATGGTGGAGACCATCATCAAAAAACAGCTTCCGGAAGAAATGCACATGACCTACGATACCAAAGGCGTACACAATATTCAAAAAAACTACTTTAGGGACGAAGGAGACAAAACCCGATGGATTTCCGAGGCGGAGTTCCAATTCTCCGGTTTTGGAATGAAATTGATGGGACTTTTGATGCCTGGGGCATTTAAAAAGCAGTCCTTGGCATACATGGAAGATTTTAAGGCATTCGCCGAAAAAGGCGAGTCGGTACTAAATAACTAAATACAATGGATAAACTTTTGGATAGAAAAATCAAGATTATTTGGGATTTTCGTGGACCCAGTGCGGCCCATACGGCAGAACATTACCTAAAGCACCTTAAGGAGTTCGTCGAGGTCGAAGAACTGAAGTACGATCTAGGAGGTGTGGAACATTTCAGCCCAACCCATAGCATTGCGTTTTTGGTAGTGGCGGAATTTGAACTCAAAGAGGTGCGCAGCATCCTAAAACCGCATAGGGGTCAGGTATATACGGGTGAAATATAAGGTATTGCTTATGTGGACCAGATTCGTAATCTTAGGCACGGCTTTGTGGGTCGTGTCCTGTGCAAAAAATGACACCATCCCCCCGCTGGAGAAAGCCCTTGCTTCCCAGAGCCCGAACATTCAAAGGGTAATGGACAATTTGGATGCCTACGAGGTCCAAATTCGCTATACCCAAATTGACCGACGAAACGATAGCGTAATATTTACGGACCATGATTTTCAAGTGGACGCGAACAGCTATTTTTATCCGGCCAGCACGGTAAAGTTCCCTGCAGCCGTGGCCGCTCTGGAAAAGTTGAACGAGATTGACTCACTATCCATGGACACCCGCTTTTTCGTGGAAGGCGATTCGGTACAGACCACCTTTGCCAAGGCAGTTTCGGAAATCTTTGCCGTTTCGGACAATGCAGCGAACAACCGTTTGTTGGAGTTTTTGGGGCAGGACGACCTCAACCGCAGGATGGAGCGAAGAGGGGTCAGTCCCATTAGGATTGCCCATAGACTTTCCACGGATAATGCGGACGATGTGACCACCAAACCTTTGGTTTTTTATTTGAACGATTCGACCACGGCCTTGAGCAGCTCCATTATTAATGCCGCCATTCAACCTCTGGAACTTAACGACATCAAAAAAGGAAAAGGATATATAGCTGGGGAAACCTATCAACAGGGTGCCTTTGATTTCAGTTTGAAGAACTACTTTCCCATCGATGCCCAATCCGCCTTGTTGAAAAGAATCATCTTCCCGGAGGCGTTTCCCGAAGCCCAACAGTTCAAGCTGAATAAGAAACAACTGGAATTTCTGTTGGAGGCTATGCATACCTTGCCTTCAAAAGTGGGATACGACCCTGTGGACTATTACGACAGCTATGTCAAATTTTTCATGTTTGGGGACCTAACGGAACCCATGCCGAAGCATATCAAAATCTACAACAAAGTGGGCTATGCCTATGGCACACTAACGGACAACGCTTACATCAAAGACACCAAAAACAACATCGATTTTATGTTAACGGCCACTATTTTGGTGAATAGTGATGAAGTCTTCAATGACGATGCCTACGAATATGACGAGGTGGGCATACCCTTTTTGGCACAATTGGGCCGGGAACTGTACCAATTAGAGTTGGAACGGAAAAGATAACTTCACCTTACCTTATAAAATAGAAAAGCACCGCCCCCGCGGTGCTTTTCAGCATCAAAACGAACAACGCTTACTTAGTTGGGCATTACAACATCCTCAATAATATGGATCACTCCATTTGAGGCAACGACATCGGTTTTGGAGATTTTGCTCCAGTTCCCTTTGGCATCTTTCAAATAGATACCGTCGTCCTTTTTCATAGCAGTCAATTTCCCACCGTTCAAGGTTGTAAGTTCTGCTTTACCGTTTCCTTTTCCAAGGGCAGCGGCCACATCGGAAGCCATTAGCTTTCCAGAAACCACGTGATAGGTTAAGATTGCGGATAGTTGTTCTTTGTTCTCGGGCTGCAATAGGGAATTCAAGGTTTCGGAATCGATTTTGGCAAATCCTGAATTGACCGGCGCAAATACGGTAAATGGTCCGTCACCTTTCAAAGCTCCCACCAAATCGGCTGCCTTGAGTGCAGTGACCAAGGTTGAAAAGTCATCTACCGATACGGCAACATCAACGATGTCCTTGGATTGTGCTGTAGTTGTTTTAGGTGCCAACAAAATTGCAAAGGCGGCTAGTGCAAAAATTAATTTTTTCATGTTTTCAGATTTAAATTTTAATGATTATTGTTTTTAAAGCGCTTTCTATTAGTATTTACACATGCTTTTACCTTCTGGATGAAGTCTGTGGTTTTTTATCATATCTTTAACATCGACAATGAGGACCACAACCAACGATACAGAGCTTATAAACCGATTGCTTTCCGGCGACAATACGGCACTCTACCAGCTTTACGATAAATATTCCGGCGCACTTTTCGGGGTCATACTCCGAATGTGCAGGGATCAAAATAAGGCGGAGGACCTGTTGCAGGAGACTTTTATCAAAATTTGGAAAAGTATTGATGGTTATGATGCATCCAAGGGAAGATTTTACACCTGGGCATACCGGATTGCACGAAATACGACCCTAAATGCATTGAGAACCAAGGAGAAGCTCATCCAAACGGATGATTTGAGTGTATATACTAATATCAAGGATGATGAAGAGGCACCGGATTATTCAGAATTGAAAGGTTCCATCAAATCTCTGGAGCCCCACCATCAACAGGCAATTGCACTGGTATATTACAGCGGGTACACCCATAGGGAGGCCCACGAAAAGATGGGGGTCCCGTTGGGCACCTTTAAATCCTATGTTCGACAAGCACTAAAACAATTAAGGGAGACGTACGGTACCAAGTTGGTCTATATTTGGGCCGTTTTAGAATTAATGGCATGATGGAAAAGAAAAAGATATTGGAAGAAGGACTTCTGGAGCTTTATCTTACCGGAGAGCTTTCAGAGGAACAGGCCTCCATGGTGGAAGAAGCCCTGGACCAAGATACAGCACTACGGGAGCAGTTTGATGCCCTGGAAGCCGACTTTGAACGAATGGGCATGGAGCAGGCCATTGCACCACCCCCAGCCGTGAAGGCAAGAATCAAAGACTCAGTACAACCTAATTTGATACGTAAGACCAATTGGACGCCCCTTTCCATAGCGGCAGGTTTTGCCCTGATTTTTGGACTCAGTAGTTTTTGGCTCTATGAAAAATGGCAAAATGCCGAAAGTAACTTGGAGACGCTGCAAACACAGACCGATAGATTACAACGTCAGGTAAATAATCTGGAATCGGAATTTCGATTGACTTCCAATCGTTTGGAAAGTATCAACAATCCCGATGTAATTCCGTTGGTACTGTACGGTAATCAAAAGGCCCCTAACGGAAAAGCCGTGGCCTATGTAAACCACAAAAACCACTTAGTACTGGTCAACCCCAAAGGCCTACCCGTTTTGCCAAGTGATAAGACCTATCAAATGTGGAGCGATGTGGACGGGGAAATGATCAGTATGGGCACACTGCCCACCGATACGGAGCTAGTGTCCTTAAAATATATCGAGAACGCGGAATCCCTTAACATCACTATTGAACCTGCGGGGGGAAGCGACCATCCCAATGTGGAACAATTGGTTTCCTTCGTTACCCTTTGATGTTTGGAAAGTACACTAAAATTAAAGTGGGACATTGACCAAGGAAGAATCCTTTTTGCAACGTCCCACTTTCCGGACTAAAATCCTTAAAAATCAAGAAACCTCACCCAACCATCTCTGGTTGTATGTTCCAATTTTCGTTGGCCAAGAGCACTTGGTCAAAATCAATGCCTTCGATGGGCTTTAAGGTCTGGCTAGCGGCATCCCATTCTATTTTTCTGCCCAATTTCCACGACAGACCTGCCATATGGGCCGAAATCGCTTCATCGAAGCCTTCGTTGATTCCACAACTGACCTTTCCTCCATTTTTAATAACGCTCAACCATTCGCGCATATGCAAAAAGGTAGAGTCCACACGAACACCATCAATGTAGGTCCACATAAGCCCTTTATCAGCAAAATATTGCGAAGTTGCAGAGGATACCGCATCGGTAGCGGTACCTGCAGGATCATATTGATAAATGGGCACATCGGGTCTCATTTTTTCAGCTTCCAGCATTTCGGCATATCGGGTGGATGCGCCATCTGGCCAGACAGTCAAACGGTTGCCCAATTCCATAGTGGCATCGTGGCCCATCAAAACAGTGGGTCTGTTGAAGCCGTTGCCCAAAGTAGCACTGTAGCAGAATGTCATTCCTTTTTCCTTGCCCTTGGTTTGGCTGCTGCCCGTACTGAAATCGGGGAATTCCATATTCACCTGTATGACATCGGGAACGTTTCTGCCATCATTATGGGTGTATATTCCCCCCGAAGCACTCACCGAAGCAGGTATTCCCATATTGAGCACACAGTTCAAACGGTCGTAATCGTGGGTCAACAAATCCCCAGAGAGTCCAGAGCCATAGGCCCACCATTTACGCCATCTAAAAAAGTGGTTCTTATTAAATGGCACCTTTGGTGCAGAGCCCAAAAATTGCTCCCAGTCGATAGTTTCAGGACTGGCCTTTTCATGGATATCATAGTTCCAGGCACCATTGTCATCGTTCCTGTTGGTATTGGTCTGAATCAATGAGACATGGCCCAAGGTTCCTTTTTCCACAATATCCCTGGCAGTTCCAAAGCTCAGTGTCTGTCTGTGTTGGTGACCCACGGCAAAGACCGCATCTGAATTTGCTGCGGCTTCGCGCAATGTATAGGTTTCACCTACGGTATGTGTCATCGGTTTTTCCACATACACGTGCACATTGTTGTTCAAGGCCTCGATGGACATGGGAGCATGCCAATGATCAGGGGTAGCAATCACCACAGCATCCACTTCACCGCTTCGGATCATATCGGTATAGGTGGTATATCGCTTTACTTTATGGTCCGCTGTGGAAAAGGAATTGATAAACGTTTCTGCCCTCACATCAAATATGTCGCAGATACCCACCAATTTGACATTGAGACGTTCTTGGCTTTCAAAATCTTCCAATCGTTTGTTATTGGGGTCTTCTTCGGCGGCCAATCGCATTTCCTCCTTCCATTCATCCGTTGCAAATCCCAAGGCCCTTGTCAACTGTTCGCCCCGTATACCAAACCCAATGATCCCGATACGAACAGGGTCTCCTCCTATTCCGGGTACGGCTGGGGGCAGTGACGGTTTTATATTGAGTTGCTCCAATATTTCCGAACGCTTTTTTCTGGAACCGACAGAGGTCGCAGCTCCGGCCCACCATACAGCGCCCAATATGGGAAGGCCTCCCAATCCTATTAACAGGTCTCTTCTAGTCCATTTCATTGCTCTTGGGTTTTAAGTTTATGCTTTCTGAGATAGTCCAATCCAAAATACCGCCCCGTAGGCAGTTGGTAGATTACGATACAGGCCACCATTTCAATCAAGTTTTTGTTGATGAGCCAATAGTTCCCTTCCACATTCATTTGTGTAAGACCAGGAAAGGGTGGGTGAGCCAAAAAGTAAAGGGCAAGCAGGCCAATGCCCACTATGGCACCAATACGTTCAAAAACGCCCAAGGTAAAGGTCACTCCCACTACCATAAGGGCAATAATGTTCAAGGTATCCACCCAACCAATGGTAGCATCCCCAATCAATAGGGTAAAGAACCACTCAAATGGTCCTTGTGCAGTGGCCAGGTACCCGAATGAGGTCCACTCGGGATTGTACATTTTCACCACACCTTCAAATAAAAAGTGCCACCCTATAAAAATGCGAAGCAGGGTGACGCTTGCTTTTAGTTTATTGTGATTTTGGTTCATAATGGTTATAGTTAATTGTCATTATTCAATAGTAGCTCATCCAAAATGGGATAAATCAGGGGGTTTGGGGACCATGAACATAAAAAATGGTTCAATCCCCTAAAATTAGACAAGAGTCCAATCACAAACCATGACCATTGTCAGTTTTGACGGTTTAGAAGAAATGGAAAACAAAAAAGCCATTGTGTCAACGCGCAAAGGGATTGCGCGAAATACCAACAGCTTTATCGTATATGGGATGCGACGGGAAGTTGCACTAGAAAATCTACACAAAAAAAACAGGATTACACCGGTTCCCCAAAAAGGTCGTAGTCGGATGCATCCGTGATCTTGATGTTGGTGAAATCACCAATTTTCACGTAATGTTTGGTCGCATCGATAAGTACCTCGTTGTCCACATCGGGGGAATCAAATTCGGTACGACCTATAAAATGGTTCCCTTCTTTCCTATCGATAATACAACGGAAGGTTTTGCCAATTTTTTCCTGATTGAGCTCCCACGAAATCTGGGATTGGATTTCCATGATGGCATTGGCCCGTTCTTGCTTTACGTCTTCGGGAACATCGTCCTCCAACTGGTAGGCATGGGTATTTTCCTCATGGCTATAGGTAAAACAGCCCAAGCGCTCAAAACGCATGTCCTGCACCCACTGTTTCAAGGTCTCAAAATCTTCCTCGGTCTCTCCGGGATAACCCACGATCAAGGTGGTTCGGATGGCCATTTCGGGTACCGCCGCCCTGAAATCCTGTAACAGTTTTGTGGTTTTGGCTTGGGTGGTTCCACGACGCATACTTTTAAGTATGTTGTCGGATATATGCTGCAATGGGATATCGATGTAATTGCAGATTTTGGGTTCGTTGCGCATCACCTCCAACACATCCATAGGGAAGCCTGTTGGGAAAGCGTAGTGCAAACGAATCCATTCAATACCCTCCACTTGGGCCAAAGCTTGGAGAAGTTCGGCCAAGTTTCGTTTCTTATACAAATCCAGACCGTAATACGTAAGGTCTTGGGCAATCAAAATCAATTCCTTAACACCGTTTGCTGCCAATTTTTCGGCCTCTTTCACCAAATCCTCAATGGGGGTGCTACGGTGTTTACCGCGCATCAAAGGAATCGCACAAAAGGAGCATGGCCTATCGCAGCCCTCGGCAATTTTAAGGTAAGCGTAGTTTTTTGGGGTGGTGGTCAAGCGCTCACCAATCAGCTCGTGCTTGTAGTCGGCTCCAAGGGCCTTCAATAAATTGGGAAGATCGGTAGTCCCAAAATAGGCATCCACATTCGGAATCTCCTTCTCCAAATCGGGTTTGTAGCGCTCGCTCAAACAGCCGGTCACAAAGACCTTGTCCACATCACCGGCCTCTTTGCGCTGCACGTATTCCAAAATCGTATTGACGCTTTCTTCCTTTGCATTGGCAATAAATCCGCAGGTGTTGATGACCACTACATTGCCTTCCTCCTCATGGGCAACTTCCTTGTTGTTGGCACGCAGTTGTCCCATCAACACTTCCGAGTCGTAGACGTTCTTGCTACAACCCAAGGTCACCACATTGATTTTGTTCTTTTTAAGCGATTTTGTGCGCATAGTTCCTTAAAATGGAGTGCAAAAATACAACAACACAATGCATTACAGCCCGATTAGGTCATAATTTTAAAAAGGCATTTAGTTTTTGTATCCCTCTGGAATCTTTCGGGCCTTGGTCAAATCTTCAAAGGCTTTACCAATGCGCAATAACTGGACTTCCGAGAGTGGCTTCCCTATAAACGTCAAGCTTTCAGGTTCGCCATTGGCCTTGTAGCCCATCGGAACGGTCAATGCTGGGTATTCTGCCACGGCTGCATAACCTGCGTGGTAGTTGTTGATGCTCAAAACGGCGTCCAAATCTTGTTCTTCCAAAATTTGAAAGAATGCCCTACCCGATTCTTTTAAATTGATTTTGATTTCCTCAAATTCCTCTGCCGAAGTGGAATCCGCCAATATCCCGTCCAATCGCTCTTGGCCATAAGGAATTCTAACCAAAGAGTCCTGTTGGTTGAATCTTACTACATCTTCAACGCTATCCACGGAAACCACATCCTTATTTTTGACTTGGGCCGCGATATAAGCCGGCAAGTCTTGCTTCATATCCAAATTCAGCAAGGTTACGAAACCATCTAAGGGAATATTTTCCGGTTCAAATTCGATGATTTGTGCTCCCGCAGTACGTAAGGCTTCCACATTGGCAGCGTAGATAGAATCCGCTTCCATAAGATTGGTCATCACCCCAAGTCGCAAATCCCCTATCGACGCTGAGTCCATCGCCGAGGACAACATACCTGTTTCAGAATTCAAGGACTTGGAGTCCTGGCTGTCCTTGCCCAACATGGCATCCAATAAAATAGCGTTGTCCGTTACATTCTTGGTCATGGGGCCCGGCGTATCGAGGGTGCTGGAAATAGGCACAATTCCTGTTCGGCTCAACAAACCAATGGTCGGTTTTAGGCCTACGACAGAATTCTGACTGGAAGGCGAAAGGATGGACCCCGAGGTTTCGGTTCCCACGGCACCTACGGCATAGTTGGCGGCTGTGGATGTTCCGCTCCCTGCACTGGACCCCCCGGTATCAAAAACCCGTCTTCCGTAGGGATTTAAGGTTTGTCCCCCTACAGCACTTTGTCCATTTGGACATACGCCACAGATAAAATTGGCCCACTCACTTAAATTGGCCTTGCCTAAAATAAGTGCTCCTTTTTCTTTTAAACGTTCCACGATAAAGGCATCATCTGTTTGGCTTTGTTGCAATGCAATGGCACCTGCCGTAGTCTTCATTTCGGACGTTCCGATGTTGTCCTTCAACAAAATGGGCATTCCATAAATGGGATGGTGGTCGCCTTGGTTGGCGTCCAACTTACGGGCTTCTCCCAGTACATTGGGATTGAGCGCGATAATGGTGTTCAGGGTAGTATTGTTGGGAAGTTCGTATTTGTAGATTCGGTGCAGATAGAAGAGCACCAAATCTTCGTAGGTGAACTCACCAGATTTGATATGGTTTTGGATGGTAGGAATATCCTGCTCCAAGACCAAAGGCTTCATCATGCCATATTGTTCCTCGGTGAATTGGGAAACCTCTTCGTAGAGGGGCAGAAACACTTCATTTTTGTCCAAAACTTTACTTTGGATGAACTTGTAGCGCATTCGTGGACTTTCATTGTCCGCGCTTGCCGCTACTTCCGAAGAATCATTGTATGGGGTCCAAAGAACAACATCGTCTTTAGGTGTTGCTTCTTTTTGTTTACAGGAAATAAATCCAATCAGGATAAAGAAAAGTAAGAGGTTTTTGTACATGGCTGTTTATATGTTGAAAAATGAATCGACGAACTCATATTTATTGAACACTTGAAGGTCTTCGATGCCTTCTCCGACACCGATATATTTTACCGGAATCTGAAACTGGTCCGAAATTCCGATGACAACGCCGCCCTTGGCTGTACCATCCAGTTTGGTAACGGCCAAGCTGGTCACTTCAGTGGCTTTGGTAAACTGTTTGGCCTGTTCAAATGCGTTTTGTCCGGTGGAACCATCCAAGACCAGAAGCACTTCGTGGGGCGCATCGGGCACTACTTTTTGCATTACGCGCTTTACCTTGGAAAGCTCGTTCATCAGATTGACTTTATTGTGAAGACGACCTGCGGTATCGACCAATACTACGTCGGCCTTTTCCGCCACTGCAGAATGCAGCGTATCGAATGCCACGGATGCCGGGTCACTCCCCATTTTTTGTTTAATGATGGGCACATCTACTCGTTTGGCCCAAACTTCCAGCTGATCAATGGCTGCAGCACGGAAGGTATCTGCAGCTCCCAAAACCACTTTCAGTCCTTTTGCCTTGAATTTATGAGCGAGTTTACCAATGGTTGTCGTTTTACCTACCCCATTAACGCCGACCACCATGATCACATAGGGTTTTTTATCCGCAGGTATGCTTACCTCACTGGCTTCCCCCGAATTGGTTTCGGAAAGCAGTCCAGCAATTTCCTCGCGTAAAATGGTATTGAGTTCATCGGTGCCCATATATTTGTCCCGAGACACCCGTTCTTCGATACGCTCAATGATTTTAAGAGTGGTATTCACGCCCACATCGGAGGTAACCAAAACTTCTTCCAGATTGTCCAAGACCTCGTCATCGACCTTGGATTTACCGGCCACCGCCTTGCCCAGTTTTCCGAAGAAACTGGTTTTGGATTTTTCCAGACCTTTGTCCAAGGTCTCTTTTTTATCCTTTGAAAATATATTTTTGAATAGGCTCATGTGTTGCACTTTGAGAATGACCAAAGATAGCAAAGTAAGGGGAGTTTTGTTTAGTCTAATTTTAGAATAAGCCTTCCTGAATACCATCACCAAAGTCACAGTGGAGCACCCTTTAAACCCAAGAAAAGCAGTGTTTTACCCTACAAACCCATTGCTTCACAACAAATGTTGCACCTAAACCACGATATCGGACTATTTTTGACCTACCTCAACAACAACCTTTACATGACCAAAAGTCTAAACAAACTATTGTTTATACTATCCATTGCAGTATACTTACCTGTCATGGGGCAGGATACCTTTGCAGATAATTTTAGCGCTGTCTCCTACTCCAATAATGATGGCACCCAAAGTTGGTCCACCAATTGGCTGGAATACAACGATAACAATAGCGCATCGAACGGATATATCCGCATTACCGGCGGGGAATTATTCTTCTACTATCTATGGAGTGAGAATATAAGAAGGTCGGCAGATTTAAGTGCTTACACTTCGGCCACCCTGACCTTTGATTGGAGGACTTCGAGTTTGGAGAGTGGAGAAACGCTTTCCATTGAAATTTCGAGCGATGGTTCCTCTTTCACAACATTGGATACGTTCACAGGTAGTCAAACTGGCTCTTTTAGTCAAGATATTTCAGCCTATATGTCGGCCAATACCACCATCCGTTTTATGAAAGGTGGCGGCAACTGGTCCGGAAGTAACGACCGCGCCTACATTGATAACGTATTGATCACGACAACATCTGTCCCATCCACAGACACCGATGGGGACGGTGCCATAGATGTAGTCGATTTGGACGATGATAACGACGGAATCACGGATGAAGAGGAGTATTGCTCCACTATTAGCGCTTCATTTCTAGCTTCCTCCGATGTGGGGGAACGTAACGTGGTGATCAACCATACGGACACCGGTTACTTGCGCATCGATTTTTCTTCCATGGACAATTCATTTCAATTGGATATTAACGGTACTACCGTGCACCCCTCCATTTTGGAGTTTGAGAATGGTGCCCTGGGTCCCGGTGACGAGTACTTTGTTTTTCAATCTGATGGGAGCTTTATCAGTCAACCATGGGTCGCCAACTCCAACGGCATCCCAAGATTGCGTTTGGTAGTGGACGAATATGGAATGATTAGCCTGTACGGAAGCAGAAATACCTCGGCCACCTCCTTGGAACTCATGGAGGCACAAGGCGGAACTCCGTTCAATACCATAGCTTGGATACCGGGCAACAACAATACCTTCACCTTGACCAACCAACAAGGACCGGGACCAGAGGGCTTCACTGGGGAACTTTTTGCCAGTGCTATCTGCGATACGGATGGTGATGGTATCAGTAATCACCTAGACCTGGATTCGGACAACGATGGATTATTCGACCTGATGGAATCGGGTGCATTGGAAGAACCCGGGGTCAACGACAACAACAATGATGGTAGAATTGACGGCGCAGTAAGCAGTTCGGGAACGAATGGAATTTATTCAGGGATTGAGGACAACGACACACCCTATGCCTTATTGACTTACACCATTTTTGATTCTGATAGTGATGGCACCTATGATGCCTACACCCTGGATGCTGATGGTGATGGTTGTACCGATGTGGTGGAGTCCGGTTTTACGGATAACAATGATGATGGGCTTTTGGGGCCAAATCCCGTTACCATAAATTCCGAAGGAATGGTAACCAGTGGCTCGGACGGCTATTCAGCACCAAACGACAATGATTCCAATACGATATTTGATTTTAGGGAAGCGGGAACTGCCCCTACGATTAGCTCGCAACCTGTGGATGTGACCACCTGCCCTGGATGTACCACAAGTATCTCCGCTACGGTGACGGCAGATCAGTACCAATGGCAATTCTACAATGGCAGTTCGTGGGTAAATCTTTCCGATACGGGGATTTACTCCGGTACCTCAACAAATGTATTGACCATTACCAATCCAACCCCGAACGAAAACAGCACCCCTTACCGTCTGGTGGTGAGCAATGATGCGTTTGTATGTGGCACTACAACGAGCAATACGGCCACATTGACCCTACGGGTGAACACGATGATCACCAATAGAAGGGTAACCTATCGCGTCAATAAAAACTAGTTGATATAGACCCAACAAAAAAAGCCGCTAAAAAGCGGCTTTTATTATTTTGTACAAGGAAAGTTCCTTATTTACTGTTCAACCAGTCATTCACCAACTCGGGCGCCATTACGGACTCCACAAAGGTGTAAGCTCCCGTTTTTGGGGATTTTACCATTTTAATGGCCTTGGTCAATCTTTTGGAGGACGACTGAAGTGTTGCTACTGTTTTCTTTGCCATGGCTTATATTTTTCTGCTTTTTACTTGTAAAAAGCGATTACTTAATTTCTTTATGAACGGTCATACGCTTTAGGATAGGATTGTACTTCTTGATTTCCATCCTGTCTGGCGTGTTCTTTTTGTTCTTGGTGGTAATATACCTAGAAGTACCTGGCATACCAGATTCTTTGTGTTCTGTACACTCTAAAATTACCTGAACCCTATTTCCTTTCTTTGCCATTGTATCGTACTTATAATGCTTTTACAACTTACTTTTTGGAATTGATTTCCTTCAAGACAGCAGAGATTCCTTTTTTGTTGATGATTTTCAACCCACGGGCAGATACGTTCAAGGTTACCCAACGGTCTTCCTCGGGAATATAAAATCTCTTCTTGGAGATATTTGCATCGAATCTCCTCTTGGTCTTATTGATAGAAAAGGAAACGTTGTTTCCAAACATCACCTTTTTTCCTGTTACTTCACAAACTTTAGACATCTCCCTAACTATTTGAGTGATTTTATTGAGGCTGCAAATTTATACCTTTTTAACGGGACGTACAAAATTCTTTTTCAGAAATTTAAAATTTCTTTGTACAGCAGCTCAAAAGCCTTGTTCACAGACTTTTCCACTACCCTTTCCCGATGCTTGCCCATCACGAATTTTTGGGCAAAAGTCCGCTTGGGACCACTTATTCCAATGTATACCGTACCCACCTCAACATCGGAGTCACCTTTGGTGGGGCCTGCATTTCCAGTGGTGGCAATGGCAAAATCGGTCCCTAGTTTCTCCTTAACGTTTTGCGCCATGGCGATGGCCACTTGTTCGCTCACAACAGAATGTTCATCGATCAGCGCTTGCGGCACCCCCAACACCTTTATTTTGGCCTCAGTGGCATAGCAAACCAAGCTTCCTTTAAAATAGTGGGACGCTCCCGGGACCTTGGTGATTCGTTCTGCAATACTTCCACCGGTAAAACTCTCTGCCGTGGATAGGGTCATTTCCTTATCTTTCAACAATGCGCCTATCTGTTTTTCCACACGTCCATCTTCCTCTTCCTCCCCGTAGATGATATCCCCAATCAGCGGATACATTTTCTTGACCTCCTCGTCGATTCCTGCCATCAGGGCTTCCTTGTTCTCTCCTTTTGCCGACAAGCGAAGCCGTACACTCCCTAGACTTGGCAAATAGGCAAACTTGATATAGGAGGGCAAATTATTTTCCCAATCTTCCAGTTTTTCCGCGACTGCACTCTCGCCCAAACCATAGGTCAAAATGGTTCTATGAACAATATGCGGACGCTCGTAATCCTCCACGATTTTGGGCAACACCGATTTGAGCATCAGGTTTTTCATCTCGTAGGGAACGCCGGGAAGGGATACAAAGGCTGTTTCCCCTTTTTTCATCCACAATCCGGGTGCCGTTCCATAGGAATTATGCAAAACCGTTGCTTTGGAGGGCACCATCGCCTGTTCACGGTTCAGATCGGAAATGGGGGTTGAAATATACTTTCGGAACAGTTCTTCAATATGGTTCAGAACAGACTCGTCCCTGACCAATTTATCCTCAAAGAACTCACATAGTGTATGCTTGGTAACATCGTCTTTTGTAGGCCCCAAACCACCCGTGATAATGACCACCGCAGAACGCTCACCAGCTTCTTGTAAGGATTTTAGGATATGCTCCTTATCATCTTGGGTCGAAGTGATTTGATAGACAGAAACCCCTATTTTATTCAGTTCCTTGGCAATAAACGCCGAGTTGGAGTCCACAATCTGCCCGATGAGGATTTCATCCCCAATGGTGATGATCTCGGCTTGCATCTAAAGGTCAAAATCATTTTTAAGCTCGGCAACTACTTGCAGCACATCCCTTTTAAGAATCGGAAATTTTTCCTCGATTTCCGACATACTGCCCGCAGTTTTCCCCAAGGTTTCTATTTCAAGAGCCTTGGCACGTGTCTGCTCCATGCCCAAAATATCCACATTCGGCTTTATCTTGTGGGCCAGTTTGTAAATATTTTCGTAGTCTTTATTGTTGATGGCTTTTTCCAAGCCTTCCAAATCCTCAGGGACTTCTTCCAAAAACACAGAAACAACGGAAACGATGAAATCTTCATCTCCTTCTGCCATTTCATTGATTTTATCGAGGTTGTATATCATTATCTTACATTAATGTCAAAAAGTTGTTCTCCTTCCAAAGTACCGACAAGGTAGTCATTTGGGCTTACTTTACCAACACCGGCAGGCGTTCCGGTAAAAATGATATCGCCCTTTTTCAGCATAAAAAAAGTGGATACGTAGGCGATGATTTCATCTATCTTCCACAACATCAAGGACGTATTTCCATCTTGGACCGTTTCTCCATTTTTTACCAATGAGAAACTGAGGTCATCCATACTTTGAAATTTCTTTTTGGGCAGCCAATTACCCACTACGGCGGCTCCATCAAAACCTTTGGCCTTTTCCCAGGGCAGTCCTTTGGCCTTTAGTTTGGACTGAAGGTCGCGGGCGGTAAAATCGATACCCAAGCCCACCTCATCGTAATACTTATGGGCAAATTCCTTGGCAATATGTTTTCCCACTTTTTTAATTTTCACCAACACCTCCACTTCGTAGTGGACATCATTGGAGAATTCAGGGATGTAAAAATCCTGCTCTTTGGGCAATATTGCGGTGTCGGGCTTTATAAAAACCACAGGTTCATCCGGACGCTCATTTTTCAACTCTTCAATATGGTCTACATAATTACGTCCTATACAAATCAGCTTCATAGTGTGTACGGGGGTTAACGCTTGCTTCTATTAAAACTTGTTGTTGAGCTTGCTCAACTTTATCTGGGCAAGTACTTTTTTGGTGTACAGTGGAAAGTCTGCATTCAAAATCCAACCAAAATAGCCAGGTTCCTTTTCCATGACTTCATCCACCGTTTTCCCCTTATGTTTTCCAAAGGAAAATATGGGATTATTGTCCTCGTCCAATCCAATAAAACCAGCAAAATCCAAATTTTGCCTTCTGGTGGTGAACTCGGAGAGTTTCTTAATATCATTTTCCAGTTCGGGGTAGCGTTCCAACTGTGCCAAAAGCACTTCATAGGTTGCCAAGGTGTCCGCTTCGGCACTATGGGCATCTTCCAAGCTTTTGTTACAATAAAATTGATAGGCCGCCTCCAAAGTGCGCTTTTCCATTTTATGGAAAATGGTCTGCACATCCACGGATACCATGCTTTTCATATCAAAATCGATATCCGCACGGAGCATTTCCTCAGCCAATAGCGGAATATCGAACCGGTCGGAATTAAATCCGCCTAGGTCGCTGTCCCTGATCATGGCATAAATTTCCTTGGACAATTGTTTAAAGGTGGGCTCATTGGCCACTTTCTCATCGGAAATACCGTGTATGGCGGTCGATTCTGGCGGAATGGGCATTTCTGGGTTTACCAACCACGTCCTGCTCTCCTTGTTACCGTTCGGATATGCCTTTAAAATGGAAATTTCGACTATCCGATCTTTGGCCACATTGGTTCCCGTGGTCTCCAGGTCAAAAAAGCAGATAGGTTTGGTCAATTGTAATTGCATGTTGGGACTTTTAAATGAACATCACTAGGCTTCTAAATTAAGCATAGTGAAAGGAATACGGGTGCTTTTTGGCTATATTTCCCTATTGATGTCCCAAGCTTCCAAATAATCGGCCACTGCTTTTACGAACATTCCGCCCAAAGCACCGTTCACAACCCTATGATCATAACTGTGCGAAAGGTACATTTTACTGCGGATGCCAATGTATTCCCCTTGGTCGGTTTCGATGACCGATGGCATTTTTCTTATGGCACCCAAGGCCAAAATACCAACTTGTGGTTGATTGATGATGGGTGTTCCAAAAACGCTGCCAAAAGACCCTACGTTCGTCACCGTGTAGGTACCATCCTTGATCTCATCGGGCTTTAACTGATTGTTTCTGGCCCTATCGGCAAGATCGTTTACCGTTTTGGCCATCCCCACCAAGTTCAATTGGTCGGCATTTTTGATGACGGGCACGATCAAGTTACCATCGGGCAGGGCGGCCGCCATTCCCAAATTGATGTTTTTCTTTTTGATGACCTTGTCCCCATCCAACGATATGTTCATCATCGGATATTTTTTTAGGGCCATGGCCACAGCTTCCATAAAAATCGGAGTAAAGGTCAATTTCTCGCCTTCACGTTGTTGGAAGGCATTTTTGACCTTGTCACGCCATTTGACCACATTGGTCACATCCACTTCCACAAAACTTTGTACGTGCGCCGAAGTGGATACGCTCTCGATCATATGATGGGCAATCAATTTGCCCATACGGCTCAACGGGATGACCTCATCCCCTGCGCCTACCGTTACTTTGGATTCTTTTGGTTTTTCCGGCGCTGCTTTTGGCTGCTCCGTTGCCACAGGTGTTTCTTTCTTGGCTTCGGGTTGGGGGGCAGTCTGCGCTTTGGGCTGGTTTCCATTGGAACGGCTCTCCAAATAGGCCATAATATCGTTCTTCGTGACCCTTCCTTCCTTACCGGTGCCTGCAATGGCCTCCAACTCGTCCATGGACACGTTTTCTTCCTTGGCTATGTTTTTCACCAAAGGTGAATAAAAACGCTCGGAGCTCGAATAATCCGGCGTTGCTGTGGAAACAGACTCCTTTACACTTGCCATTTGGGCTTCCAGTTCCTGTGCTGGAACGGCTGCTGGCTCCTCCTCGGTCATTTCCTCACCAGAATCATCATCGGTTGTATCATCGACCTCTCCATCAATCTGGATAACGGCTACAACTTCACCTACTTTTATTACGTCGTCTACATCGAACCGCTTTTCCAACAACACCCCATCCACCTCGCTGGGCACTTCAGAGTCGACCTTATCGGTGGCGATCTCAAAGACGGCCTCATCCATCTCAATGGTATCGCCCACTTCCTTCAACCAATTGGTCAAGGTGGCCTCGGCGACACTTTCTCCCATTTGCGGTAATTTCAATTCAAATTTTGACATATTCGTATTTATCAAAGTGGTTTTGATTTGTATTTTACAAAAATACTAAAGAAATCGACTTATTTTTGATTTATGTTCACTAATTCGCTTTTATCGAACTTTCAAAAGGCACCCTATTGATAATGCTCCTTCCCAAAGTCACTTCATCTGCGTATTCCAACTCATCACCCACCGAGATTCCCCTAGCTATGGTGGAGGTGGCGACCTCCAACCCTTCCAATTGTTTATAAATATAAAAATTGGTAGTGTCGCCCTCCATGGTGGAGCTCAAGGCCAAAATTAGTTCTTTAACGGTTCCCTCCTTTACTTTTTTGACCAATTGGGCAATGGTAAGGTCTTGCGGACCGACTCCTTCCATCGGGGATATTTTACCGCCCAGTACATGATATAGGCCGTTGTACTGTGAGGTATTCTCAATGGCCATCACGTCCCTAATGTCTTCCACCACACAGACCAAGGTCTCATCACGCTTCGGGTTTGCGCAAATCTCGCAAACTTCGGTATCGGAAATGTTATGGCAGTTTTTGCAAAAATTGACCTCGCCCTTCAATTTTACCAACGCATGGGCCAGCAACTCCGTACGTTCTTCCGGCTGTTTGAGCAGGTGCAGCACCAACCGCAATGCCGTGCGTTTGCCTATTCCCGGCAATTGCGACATCTCGTACACTGCGTTTTCCAATAGCTTCGACGAAAATTCCATAGCATCAATTCTATCACAAAATTACGATTTTACCTTTACCAATTTACTTTCGTACTTTGCAATTCAAATTACATATATGACAGCTACCCAAATTCTGTTGCTCATCGGCGCCTATTTCTTGGTGCTTATCCTTATCTCTTATTTTACCGGAAAGAACGATTCCAATGCCGATTTTTTTAAGGCGGGCAAGCAATCGCCTTGGTATATTGTCGCTTTTGGTATGGTGGGCGCCTCATTATCGGGGGTTACCTTTATCTCTGTTCCGGGTTGGGTGGGCGATAGTCAATTGACTTACATGCAAGTGGTTCTTGGGTATCTATTTGGGTATTTTGTGGTGGCGTTTTTGTTATTGCCCTTGTATTACAAATTGAATCTTACCTCGATATACGAATATTTGTTGGACCGCTTCGGAAAGGTCAGCCATAGGACCGGGGCCTTTTTCTTTTTTGTTTCGAGGGTTTTGGGTGCTGCGTTTCGATTGTATTTGGTCGCCATAGTGCTTCAACAGTTCGTGTTCGATGATTTAGGGGTCCGTTTTGAATTTACCGTGGTCATTTCCATTTTATTGATTTGGCTCTACACCAACAAAGGTGGTATCAAAACAATTGTTTGGACCGATACCTTGCAAACACTCTTTATGATTGTGGCCGTCATCCTTTCCATAGTGATGATCAACCAAGAACTGGGGTGGAGTTTTGGGGAGTTCCTAGCTTCGGATGCGCTAAAAAACTATGATGATTTTTTAGTGACCGATAGTTTTCTGGACAAAAGCTACTTTATCAAGTCCTTTGTGGGCGGGATGTTCGTTACGATTTGCATGACTGGTTTGGACCAAGATATGATGCAAAAGAACCTGACCTGTAAATCGTTGAAAGATGCACAGAAAAATATGGTCTCCTTCAGTTTTGTACTGGTCGGAGTCACCTTCTTGTTCATGCTTTTGGGCGCTTTACTTTACATTTATGCGAATAGGGATGGAATCGCGATTCCCTTGATGGATGGAACACCCAAAACGGACCTCCTTTTCCCTGAGATTGCCTTGAACGGGGATTTGGGGCTGGCCTTGTCCGTTACCTTCATGCTGGGCCTTATCGCCGCGGCATATAGCAGTGCGGATAGCGCACTGACCTCGCTCACCACCTCCTTTTGTGTCGATTTTTTGAACGTTCAGGAAAAAGAGGAAAAGGAGCAGAAACGAATTAGGAAGCGTACCCATGTGCTCATGAGCGTTGCCTTGGTGATCGTAATCATCGCTTTCAAGTACATTCTTAGCAGCAATGTCATCGACAGTTTGCTTACCGTTGCCGGATACACCTACGGCCCCTTATTGGGACTCTTTGCCTTTGGTATTTTTACCAAGCACCAAATCAAGGACAGTTATGTTTGGATTGTAGCACTTGCATCCGTGTTGACCATTATTTTGATCGCCAATGTACCCGTGGCATATTTGGGCGGTTATCAGGTGGGCTATGAATTGTTACCGCTCAACGGATTGTTGACATTCATCGGGCTTTGGCTGATACGAACCAAAAAATCGGTTCCTACCACTAGTACTGTCCGGTAGCCAATAACACCAAGGTACAGGCCACCTCCACCTCTACTCCCTCTGCTTCAAGGAGTTTGTAGAATTCTGGATTCTCCGTACCGGGGTTAAAAATGACCCGTATTGGTTTTAAATCCAATATTTGCTGATAGTAGGGTTCTTGATTTTTTGGATTTAAATATAAAGTTACCGTATCAATATTTTGAAATTCATCCAAGTTGTGTTTAATTTGCACTTCTGATACAGTTCCCCCACGTATCCCAAATGCGGTCGTTTCAATATTGTGTTCGACCAACCTACGTATCGCTATGTTACTGTATCTTCCCGGGTTTGTAGAAGCCCCTACAACAAGTGTTTTTGACATTTGTTAATTTTACTGTTAAACTTAGAATTGACTGTAACTTTTGCATGCAAAAGTCGTCTTTTATTCATAACTTATTGTCATTGGTAAGACTGTATTTTTATAGTTAATGGTTAGTGTTTAGTATAGCTTATCAATGTTTAACCCCGGCCAAAAGCCGGGGTTTCTTCTTTCATGACCTGTTTTATTGGTCATCTGAATACATCACTCCTTACAAGCTTGTCTTGACCTCATCGGTGTCTTTAAAGAATGTTAAAATGGCCCGAAGCTGTAACATTCTATCCCAAAGTGCGTCTATATAGTGTCATCAATCATCGATCAAAAAACGAACAGCTCATGCAAAGTTTCTTTCACCTAAGCATCTTTCAGATGTTTATTTTCCAAAAAACATACAACCTATTCGGCAACATGATGGATTGGCGAGCATAATATCAGTTAAATAAACATTGATGCCTCATATTCGAGTGTTGGTTGGTTATCTTGTGGGGGCATTAATCAAAAACCCCGATCTTTTCAGATCGGGGTTTTAATTTTATAAATGGTTTGGCGAACCTACCAGCGTATAATCACACTGCCCCAGGTAAAGCCACTGCCAAAGGCGGCAAGCACCACCAAATCTCCCTCTTTTATTTTACCGGCCTCCCAAGCCTCGGTCAAGGCGATAGGTATAGAGGCAGCAGTCGTATTTCCATATTTCATGATATTGTTGAAAACTTGATCGTCCTTCAAACGAAACTTATTCTGAATAAATTGGGAAATCCGCAGGTTGGCTTGGTGGGGTATCAGCATATCGATGTCTGCCGGGGTCAAATTATTCTTGGTAAGCCCTTCCATAATGACCTCGCTAAAACGCACAACTGCATTTTTAAACACGAACTGCCCATTCATGTGTGGATAATAAGAAGTATCGTCAGGGTCATTGTCCTCAATAATATCCAGTACCCAACGTTTGCCCATTCCAGGAGCTATTAACGAAAGTTCTTCGGCATGTTGCCCTTCGGAATGCAAATGGGTACTCAAAATTCCTTTGGAGGTATCCTCTTCACGGGTCAGCACCGCAGCTCCGGCGCCATCTCCGAAAATTACGGAAACACCCCTACCCCGTGTGGTCATGTCCAATCCTCGAGAGTGCAGTTCAGAACCAATCACCAAAACGTTTTTATACATGCCACTTTTGATATACTGGTCGGCCACGGAAATTCCGTACACAAAGCCAGAACATTGGTTTCGGACATCCAGCGCACCTACAGTACGTTTCAATTGGAGGTCCCGTTGCACCAACACGCCCGGACCGGGAAAATAATAATCGGGACTCAAGGTGGCAAAAACGATAAAATCGATTTCATCCTTATCGATGCCCGCTCGCTCGATGGCCTTTTTAGCGGCTTCAACCCCCATGGAGGTCGTTGTTTCGGTATCTCTTATCACATGGCGCCGCTCTTTGATTCCCGTCCGCTCTTGAATCCACTCATCATTCGTGTCCATCACTTTCGATAAATCATCGTTAGTGACCACATTTTCAGGGACGTAAAACCCTAATCCAGCAATCTTGGAATTGTACATTTATTATAATTTTTAAAGAAAAATGATAGTTACAATTTGAAAATTAATAAATATTCCCTCTAAATATTCATTATTCTGCCAAAATAATACTTTTTAAAAGTTGTATTTTTAAAAACTTGAAAATCTTAACGCAATTAATTACTAAATCAGAATTATGAAAAATTATCTCTGGGTATTTTGGGCACTGCTCTCCATTGGCTTTGTCCATGCACAGGAAAAACTAACGTATCAAAAGCCTTCCGAAGAAATACTGGAACTGGTGAACGCACCTCTGGCCCCTAGTGTTCTCATTAACGATGAGGGCAACTACATGGTATTGCTCTACAGGGACTACTATAAAACCATTGCCGAATTATCGGAAACCGAGCTGCGTTTGGCCGGTCTTCGCATCAACCCAAAGACCAACATTGGGAGCCGAACCAACTATTATAATAATGTCATCGTCAAAAAGATCGGTGACAACGAAGGTGCTCAGGTAAAGGGGCTACCTGAAAATCCAAGGCTGGCCAACTTCAATTGGTCGCCCGACCAATCCAAAATAGCATTCACCAATACCACTACCGAAGGTGTGGAGGTGATGGTTCTCGATTTGAAATCGGCAACGGTAACGGCCATTACCGAAACCAATGTGAATGCGAACATGAGGGACATTATCAATTGGTTCAAGGATGGAGAATCCGTTTTGGTAAAAATGCTGCCCGAGGATAGAAAACCACTGATCAACACCGATGAAGCCGTTCCAGATGGACCTACCATCTCCACCAACGATGGTAAAAAGGCACAGAACAGGACCTATCAGGATTTGTTGAAAAACCCAAATGATGAGTTCAACTTTGAGCAATTGGCCCGATCGGAACTCTACAAAGTTCAAATGGACGGTACCAAGACGAAGTGGAAAGATGCCGACCTGTATACCAGCATCAGTTTTTCACCGGATGGTGAATATGTAATGACCGTAACCTTGGACAAACCTTTCTCGTACTTGGTTCCTTACTACAGATTCCCCAATACCACAATCGTTTACAAAAAAGACGGCACCAAGGTGAAAACGCTTCTGCAGGTGCCGCTTATCGAAGATTTGCCCCAAGGGTTTATGGCCACACGAACAGGCATGCGGGACATTAGCTGGAGAAACGACAAACCGGCAACCTTGACCTATGTTGAAGCCTTGGATGGGGGCGACCCAGAAAATGAAGTCCCGTATCGCGACGAAGTTTTTGAAATTGAGGCACCTTTTGATGGTGAAGGAAAATCCATCCTTAAAACCAAAAACCGATTTAGCTACATCCAATGGGGCAATGATAATGTAGCCATTGCCCACGACCGCTGGTGGAACAACAGGAATACAAAAACATATTTGTTCAATCCTTCCAATCCCGATGAAGAAGCTAAAATCATTGAGGATAGGAACTATCAGGATGTGTATAGCAATCCAGGGAGCTTCGTCACCAAAAGAGATGAGAACGGCTCTTGGGTATTGTCCTTGGACAAAAATAACAATGCCTATCTTATAGGTGATGGGTACACCGAGGAGGGACAGTTTCCGTTCGTTGAAAAAATGGATTTGAACAGCTTGAAGAAAACAAGGCTGTACACCTCAAAACTAGAGGGGAAATTGGAAAATTTGATTGAGTACGACCCCGAAAAAGACCAATTATTGGTACGTATCGAATCGGCCAATGAATATCCCAATTACTATTATAAAAGTTTGATCAAGAGACGTGGACCTATACAGTTGACCGATTTTGATAATCCATACAAGAGCATCCAAAACGTGCACAAGGAAGTGATTACCTATAAAAGGGACGATGGATTGGAACTTTCCGGAACCCTTTATCTTCCCGTAGGCTACGATATGGAGAAAAAAGAAAAGATGCCCATGATCCTATGGGCCTATCCAAGGGAGTACAAGGACAAGAACAGTGCTTCGCAGAATACTTCAAACCCCAACGAGTTCACCTATCCCTATTGGGGTTCGCCCATCTACTGGGTCACCAAAGGATACGTGGTGCTCGATGGAGCGGCTTTCCCGATCATTGGGGAGGGAGACGAACAACCCAACGATACCTTTAGGAGCCAGTTGGTGGCCAATGCCAAAGCGGCCATTGATGCGGTGGACGAGCTCGGTTATATTGACAGGGACCGCATTGCCGTGGGAGGTCACAGTTATGGCGCCTTTATGGTAGCCAACCTGCTTTCGCATTCCGACTTATTTGCAGCTGGAATAGCACGAAGTGGTGCCTACAACCGGACATTGACGCCCTTCGGTTTCCAAAGTGAAGAAAGAAACTATTGGGAAGCACCCGAGGTGTACTACACCATGTCGCCCTTTATGCATGCCGATAAGATGAAAACTCCTCTGTTGTTGATCCATGGGCAGGCGGACAACAACTCGGGAACCTATCCCATGCAAAGTGAACGCTATTTTAACGCGCTCAAAGGATTGGGGGCTACCGTTCGTTTGGTGATGCTACCAAAAGAAAGCCACGGATACCGAGGCAAGGAAAGTATACTCCACATGCTTTGGGAACAAGACCAATGGCTGGAAAAATATGTGAAGCAAAAAAAATAATTGAGTTACAGCCGTAAAAACAAAAAACCTGTTGGAATTTCCAACAGGTTTTTTTTATAAACCACAATAATCATCAATCCATATACTTTTCAAAGGAATTCACCTCCACATGGGCCTTTAGGTCATGCAATAGGTTATAGAGTCCGAAAAAGGTACGGTTGATGTACAAAAAGTGTTTGGAACCGCGGTTCCCATTCATCTTGCGTATTTGTTCATCCTTGGAGTACCGTTCGCTTAAATTGGCAATCTGGGACCAGAATCCCTCATCGCCGAAATCGAAGGTTTCCTTATGGAAGGGAGAAGTAAAAATGGTCAACATTTCTTTAAAAAGAGCCTTGAAAAATTGTAGCTCCCTCTCCGAATCGGTCGGTGTTAAAATTTCCAGTTCATACAGCTTCTCCATGAATACCTCATCGTTGTTGATGTTTTCTGGCTCGGCCAGCTCAAAATAAGGCACATAAAATTCTTCTGGTATTGCTTTGATACAACCAAAATCGATGGCAATCAACTCCCCTGCCCCACTGACCAAAAAGTTACCTGGGTGTGGGTCGGCGTGCACCCTTCTCAACGCATGGATTTGGAACATATAAAAGTCCCAAAGGGCCTGACCGAGCTTGTTCCCCAATTCGGAATCAAAATCGGTTTTGGTAAATTCGCCCAAATGCTTGCCTTCCATCCAATCCATCGTCAAAATCCGTTCGCTGGAAAGGTCACGGTAGTATTTGGGAAACCTCATATTGGGAATTACGGAACAGGCGTTGGTAATCTCATCACTTTGTTCCAGCTCCAAGATGTAATTGGTCTCCTCTACCAATTTATGTTCTACTTCCTTAAAGTATTTTTCAGAATCCTTTCCTTTTAGGTTGAACATTTTGATGGCCACAGGCTTGACCAAGGCCAAATCGCTGCTAATGCTTTCCGCCACACCGGGATATTGGATTTTTACGGCCAACTTTCTTTCGTCCTTTTCAGCACGGTGCACTTGGCCTATGCTTGCTGCATTGACAGAATCCTTTTCGAACTGATCAAAGACATCCTCGGGATATTTGCCCAAGTACTTCTTAAAAGTTTTGCGCACAAGCGGTGCCGACAAGGGGGGTACCGAAAACTGGGAGAGCGAAAACTTTTCCACATAGGCCCGTGGTAAAAGGTTTTTCTCCATGCTGAGCATTTGCGCAACCTTTAGGGCGCTTCCTTTTAAGCTTTTTAGCCCATCGTAAATATCCTCGGCATTGTCTTGGTCCAAAGTATCCTTAGAGGTCTTTGGGTCCACCAATTTTTTGCCGTAGTATTTTACGTAGTTGCCGCCGATTTTAACACCTGTTTTCACAAGCTTACCGGCCCGCTCAATCTTGCCGGTGGGAATGGTATCCAGACTTTTCATGGGCCTTATGCGAATTTCTCCTTGTACAGGAATTTTCCAAAGTCCACGATTTTTTCCAAAGGTGTACTTTCAAATATTTGAAATATGGTAGTTACCGATTTCTCAATGGCAATATCCGTTTTTTCCAGTCCGGGCGAGCCATCCTCCATCCAAAACTTTAAGATGAACAAAAATTGCAACCAAGCGCCTTCCGAGAAAAGCGGTGCATTATATCTAAAGATTTTCAGGTTCTTTTCCTCATTGCGTTCCTCGATCAGGGTAGATGCGAAATCCTTGAACTTTTTTCGTAGCCCTTTCAATTGCACCAAGCCTTCCATGGAATGCTTGTGCTCGTTCATGATGAAAAGGACATAGCTCCTGTTAAGCGTTAAATTTTCGAAGAAGGTAAAGAAAAAGGTAAGCATCTTTTCCTCATTGGTCATCGACTCGTAATCCTTGTTCTTTTGCATCACTCCATAACTATTATCGAAGAATTTGGTCCAGATGGACTTCTGAAGCGTGTCAAACGAACCAAAAAAGCCGTAGAACTCCTCTTCGGTTATTTTGTTTTCCTTGCAAAATTTGAATACCGAGCTTGGCACCTTTTCATGCTCCAATACGGACTCCATGAACAGGCTTATAATTTTACCCTCGGTGATTTTGGATTTTGATGTTTTTGCCATTGTGGTATTTTTTATGGATTACTAATGTCGTGTGTAGTCTTGCTTACAAAATTAAGCTTTTAAAGAAAATGCACTTCCGAGCGAAAGTGCATTTTCACAACCTAACCAATAAATAAACAAACTTGTTATAGTATTACTTTTTCATAGCAATTTTCCCATAACGATGTAAAGATACTCATTATGTTTAATCTTTTTACGAAATAAATAAACAAAATTTTGTTAAAACTGTCCATTGGGCTGTCAGCCCCTGTAAAATGCCAGTTTGTCAGATTTTGAGATCTGGTATTTTTTTTGACCAAAGAGGATTAAAGATTTAAAACGATAAGAAAAATGGCTACAGGTAAAATCAATGTTTCAGTTGAGAACATTTTTCCCTTGATCAAAAAATTTCTGTACAGTGACCACGAAATTTTCTTGAGGGAGCTTATTTCCAATGCTACTGATGCGACCTTAAAACTAAAGCACCTTACCTCCATTGGGGAGGCGAAGGTAGATTATGGAAACCCGATCATTGAAGTGAAGGTGGACAAAGACAATAAGCGCATCCATATCTTGGACCAAGGTATTGGTATGACCGAGGAAGAGGTAAAAAAATACATTAACGAAGTGGCCTTTTCCGGTGCCGAAGAATTTTTGGACAAATACAAGGATGCTGGAAAGGATGCGGGCATTATCGGACATTTTGGCCTTGGTTTCTACTCGGCATTTATGGTCGCCGAAAAAGTGGAGATCATTACAAAAAGCCACAAGGATGAGCCAGCAGTGCACTGGATTTGCGATGGTTCGCCCGAATTCACCATTGAGCCCAGCGACAAATCAGAGCGCGGTACCGAAATCATCCTTCACATTGCAGAGGACTCTACCGAGTTTTTGGAAAATTCCAGAATTCGACAATTGTTGGTCAAGTATAACAAGTTTATGCCCATACCGATTAAGTTTGGGACCAGAAAGGAAACCCTTCCCAAACCAGAGGGCGCCAAAGAGGACGAACCGGCCCCGACCAAGGAAGTGGATGACATCATCAACAACCCCGAACCAGCTTGGACCAAGCAACCCACGGATTTAGAAGAGGAGGACTACAAGAATTTCTACCGTGAACTCTACCCCATGCAGTTCGAAGAGCCGTTGTTCCATATTCACTTGAACGTGGATTATCCGTTCAACCTGACAGGAATTTTGTACTTCCCTAAACTTACCAATGACCTCAACATTCAAAAGGATAGGATACAACTCTACCAGAACCAAGTATTCGTTACCGATAATGTAGAAGGGATTGTTCCAGAGTTCTTGACCATGTTGAAAGGGGTCATTGACTCTCCTGATATTCCATTGAACGTTTCAAGGTCGTATTTGCAGGCAGATGGTGCCGTTAAGAAGATTTCTTCCTACATCACCCGAAAGGTGGCGGATAAATTGACATCCCTCTTCAAGAACAATCGTGAAGATTTTGAAAAGAAATGGAACGACATCAAGGTGGTCATTGAATACGGTATGCTTTCCGAGGACAAATTCTTTGAAAAGGCTGACAAGTTCGCCCTTTACCCAACCATCGATGGTGATTTCTACACCTTTGAAGAGCTAGAGAACAAGATCAAGGACAATCAAACCGATAAGGATGATAAACTGGTGATTTTATATGCTTCTGACAAAGAGGCTCAGCACAGTTATATCGAAGCGGCCAAAAAGAAAGGATACGAGGTCCTTTTGTTGGATTCGCCCATTGTTCCGCACCTGATGCAGAAATTGGAGACCAGCAAGGAGAACCTATCCTTTGTGCGCGTGGATGCCGACCATGTGGATAACCTCATCAAAAAAGAGGACACTACCATTTCCAAGCTGTCCGATGAAGAAAAAGAGAAACTAAAAAAGGAAATCGAAGAAGTAACCAAGGACAAGGGGTATACCATTCAAATGGAGGCCATGGAAAGCAGTGCTTCCCCCTTTATCATCACCGAGCCGGAATTTATGCGCCGGATGAAGGAAATGCAGCGCACTGGAGGCGGCGGCATGTTCGGCATGGGCAATATGCCCGATATGTACAACCTGATCGTGAACACCAATCACGAACTGGTGAGCGAAATATTGAACACCAAAACGGCCAAAAAGCGTGAAAGATTGATCAACCAATCCTTGGATCTGGCACGACTATCCAAAGGATTATTGAAAGGTGAGGAACTCACCAACTTTATCTCCCGCAGCTATGAGATGATCAAATAATTTGGATTTGTACTATAATCAACAACGCAAAGCCGCTCCAAAAGAGCGGCTTTTGCATTTTATGCCTATCTTGGTGTAGCAAACCAATCAAACCGTGGGCAATAACGATTACAATAGTCCGGCCTTTAAAAAACTATTGGATTCCCTTCAGCAGCAAAGCTGGGAACTGGAACTCATTATTTCGGGTTTTGCTATTTTTGGACTTTTCACCGCTTACGAACCTCTCCGTTTGGAAATGTTGCATGCCGAAAATGAGGATTCTGTATACAGTTTTTTGGTTTACCTCATTCTGCATATCGCATCTTCCATTTTGCTTTTCAACCTTTTATTGCATGTGATTCTTCGAGGGCTTTGGATAGGCGCATTGGGCCTCCGATATGTTTCTGGCGATATCGAATTTGAGAAGCTGCGCTATTCCGAAAAGTTCACCAACTATCTAAAAAAGCGTATCGTATCCTTTGATCGCTACATCGCCAACTTGGAAAATTATTGTAGTGTTCTCTTTGCCATTTCGTTTTTGTTGATTTTCTACGTGTTGGCACTCACCATGATCATTTTATCCATAGTGCTGGTGGCCAACTTTATTTTTGATAACGACCAATTGCCGGACGCACTGTCCGCGACTTTGGGCACCATCCTGATCATTCTAATCATCCTAGGAATGCTCCTTACCTTTATCGATTTTGTGACCCAAGGGTGGTTAAAGCGGAAAAAGTGGATATCCCGTGTGTATTTCCCCGTGTATTGGATATTCAGTTTTATCACCCTTTCCTTTTTATATCGACCCTTGGTCTACAATTTTTTGGACAACCGTTTTGGCAAACGATTGATTTTGCTATTGGTTCCCATTTATATTGCCATTTTGATGGTCACCACTTTGGAATACCGGCATTCCAATTATCTGGAAAAAGACCTTGAATCGTCCAGTTTTTTTGCCAACAAGGAGAATTATTTGGATATGCTAACGGACAAAGAGGACTTCCCGGGAAGGATGGTGATACCCTCCAAAGTAATCACCGAACCGTATTTGAACGTTTTTGTGCCTTTTTCCGAAAGCTTGGAAAACCGGATTTTTGCCTACAACGATTCGCTTTCCCCGAAAATAGACCGTCGCGGACTTACCTCCAATATGCAGGTGACCACCAGTTGGGATGATGAGATTACCAGCCGAAGCCAAAAGGATAGTATTCGAAGGAAGTACCTCAGCACCTTTAATGAAATCCATTCCTTTCGTATTGACAGTCTGGAACTGGACGAGGATTTTATCCTGACCACGGGAATCAACAATACGCTTGGTTTTGAAACCTACCTCAACATATCGGACCTGGAACAGGGCAAACATATTTTACGGCTTCGAAGAAAAAGAAAGGTCAAGGATAGTGTGGTCAGTCAAACAGATGTTATCTTGCCTTTCTGGTATTATAAAAAATAGGTTGTATGGCACCATGGGATTTATATGTTATGGCAGGAATGTATGTGCTGGCTGGAGCTATGCATTTCATCAAACCAAAAATGTACATGCGGATTATGCCCATGTATTTACCAAACCATAGACTTTTGGTCTATTTAAGCGGTGTTGCAGAAATTTTACTGGGAATCGGCGTTTGTTTTGATGCTACCCGTACATTGAGCACTTTTGGTATTATTTTGATGCTAGCGGCCTTTCTCCCCGTACATTTTTACATGCTTTCCAGTGAAAAAGCCGCCGCTGGGATTCCCAAATGGATTTTAATTCTCCGAATCCCCCTTCAATTTTTCTTGATGTATTGGGCATACTATTATGCCTATGTTTAACCCAAGGTTTGATCCATTTGCTTTTTTAACCAGCCCACCTGTACAAAAAACATAAAACCGAAAAGCAAAAACGCGTACACCATGATCTTGGAGGAGGTATACTGATCCACCCATTGCCAATCCGTTTGGAACCACGCATCCATATGTATGCTGGCGAACCAACCTTGTCCGCTATCCATTCCCAGCTGTGCCCCAATAAAAACCAACAAAGCAACAAAGGCGATAGATACACCGGACAACATCTTTCCGGATACCAACGGCTTATATTGAAACACCTCTTGTTGCGCATCGGCTTCCAATTTGTGCAGGACTTTTTGGGTAAAGTCTACAGAAGGTGATTCCAATGGGGCATCTCCCATTAACTTATCGATAAATGTTTCCAGTTTTTTATCCTCTCGTTTATCCATTGCTTTGCAAAATTTCTTTGTTCACACTGTTTTCCATAATACCGGCCAATCGTTTCCTGGCCCTGAACAACCGCACCTTTAAGGTATTTACGGGCAGGCCGGTCGCTTTCTCCATCTCCTGCAGGCTACTTTCCTCGAGATAAAACAAGGTGAGAATTCCCGCATCTTCCGACGACAATTGCGCCAAGCATTGCCTTATGATTTCGCTCCTTTCTTCGTCGGCCATTCTTTGAAAGGCATTGTCCAAATCCGCATAGGCAATATTATTGATATGTTCCAAGTCGGTAAGGACCCGTTCCTTTTTTATTTTCTTGATCTGGTCCAAACAACTGTTGTAGGCAATCCGATATACCCAAGTCGACAATTTGCTATCCCCCTTAAATTTAGAAACGGATCTAAACACCTTAATAAAAACATCTTGCGATACTTCTTCGGCCTCTTCCCGGTTGCCCAACATCCGAACGGCCAGCGTATAGACCAAATCCTTATAGCTATCCACCAAATCGGAGAATGCGCGGGTATTCCCCCTGCGTATTTCCGAAATCAGTTCTTGTTCTGTATTGGTCAGCATTGTTCATAGGACGCCAAATGCTCCATTTAGGTTACACCGAAAATAAAATTTTTAATTTGATGTAACCTGATTTGAAAAACTGTCGTCATAGCTTATGAACAAATAAATTATCAAATAATCAGTAAAACGAACAGTTATGGGATCAGAAGTAATTATCATACCTATTATTTTCGGAGTCATTTTTGCGATTGCCTACCTTTATTTTTCAACGAGGAACAAGGAACGATTGGCCTTGATTGAAAAAGGAGCGGACGCCAGCATTTTTGTTAGAGGTAAAAGAGATGAGGCCGCTCCGGTATGGAAAGTCCTCCTCCTTAACCTAGCCTTATTGCTCATGGGTATTGGAGCCGCAATTTTTGTTGCCTCCCTATTGCACTATGGTTTAGGGGTGGATGAAGAGGTAGCCTATCCGGGCACTATTTTCCTCATGGCAGGCATTGGGCTTTTTGTAGGTTTCAACATGACAAAGAAATTGTATCGGGAGGATTAATTCTTCACGACAACAATTAAACTGAAGGACCACCGCCACCAGCGGTGGTTTTTTTATACCTTGCTGTTATGAAAGTAATCTCAACAAATCTAGGGGAGCCGACCAAAATCAATTGGAACGGCAAACAAACCTTGACGGGTATTTACAAATATCCTGTGGATCAACCGATTTATCTGGATACCGAAGATGTGCAGGGCGATACCGTAGTGGACCGAAAATACCATGGCGGTATATACAAAGCCTGTTATTTGTTCTCGGCGGACCATTACGATTATTGGAAGGCAAAGTACCCTCAATTGGAATGGGACTGGGGCATGTTCGGGGAAAACCTCACCATACAGGGCTTGGACGAATCGCAATTAAGGATCGGAAGCACCTACCGATTGGGCACGGCCTTGGTACAAATTTCGCAACCAAGGGAACCCTGCTATAAATTGGGCATCCGTTTTGGCAATCAAGGGATACTGAAACAATTCATCGACCATGGTCGTCCCGGGACCTATATTAGGGTTATGGAGCCCGGTACCGTATCAAAAGGAGATTCCATGGAATTGGTGACGGCATCGGAAAGCCCTTTGACCATAGCACAGTTCTATGAGCTGCTTTTTGCCAAGGAAAAGGACCAGCATGTATTGCAACAGGCGCTCCAAAATGAGGCCCTACCGTTGGCAAAAAGGGAGAAACTTCAGAAATGGGCATAAAAAAAGGGGAGCCTCCCAGCTCCCCAATGCACATAAAAATTAACTAAACAAACTATCTTACAACCATTTTCTGCTTGTAGGTACCGAATTTGTCCACTACAACAATGGTATATTCTCCTCTAAAGGCTTTTTCGAAGTTGAATGCTTTCTCCACAACGATGTCGCCGTCGATAGCCTCGTCAAAGACAAGTCTTTCTTCGCTATCGTATACTTTCAATAGTACCTTTCCCTTGGATACGTTCAAAAGGTTCATCATAACTTTTTGACCTTTCCTTACAAATACGGGATCAAGGTTTACCTTTACCAAGTTCTTTTCAACTTCATATTTGGCAACTGTCTTTTTACCAAATTCTGTTGCTGTGGTGTTGGCAACCGCAATTGCACTGATCAAAAGGGCTGCTGCTACTGTTAGGTTCTTAACTACTTTCATAACATTTCGTTTTTTTAAGATTACAGTACAAATGTAGGACGCAATAGCGCATAGAAATACCACTCCTTTTTCCAGTTTATGTGCTATATTAACATGGTATATCCTTTAACATAGTATTAATGATAAAATAGCATAACTTTGCGGTAATTTTGTTGACATTTGTACGACAATGGTAGTTGTAACTTTATCATTGCGAACAAAAATTGTAGTACATGATTCAAAAACCGGCATTTGAAGCGATCGCTCCCAGTTTTGGGCACTCATTTACCTTTCAAAAGTTTAATGAAAGTAATGAGAACAAAAACAATGGTTGGCATTACCATCCAGAGCTGGAATTGGTTTATGTGAACGGGGGTTCTGGAAAAAGACAGATCGGTAGCCATGTTTCCTATTACAGGAACGGTGACCTTATATTAATAGGGTCCAATTTGCCCCACTGTGGATTTACGGACAAGCTGACCGGTAATAAAAGTGAGACGCTTGTACAAATGAAGGCCGACTTTTTGGGAAGTGATTTCTTCAATATTCCCGAAATGAAAAATATCCAAAAGCTGTTCGAAGTTGCCAAGGGAGGTATTGCCTTTAGCGGAAAGACCAAAATGAAGGTGGGTGAAAAAATGGAAATCCTGGAATACCAGACCGATTTTCAGCGCTTGCTTTCCATACTCAACATTTTGAACATTTTGGCCACCTCCAAAGAAATGCACGTTTTGAACGCGGAAGGCTTTTCAATTGAAACTGAATTAAAGGACAACGACCGCATCAATGTCGTCTTTAATCATGTAAAAACACACTTTAAGGAAGATATCAGTTTGGAACAGATTGCCGATATGGTGAGCATGACGGTACCCTCCTTCTGTAGATACTTCAAAAAAATCACGAAAAAGACCTTTACGCAGTTCGTAAATGAGTATAGACTGGTGCATGCTTCAAAACTTTTGGCGGAACAGCCCATAAGCATCACGCAGGTGTGCTACGATAGCGGCTTCAACAACTTTTCACATTTCAATAAGTCCTTCAAGGCATTTACGGGGCAAAATCCTTCGGAATACAGAAACCAGTTGAAAACCGTTTTGCAATCCTGATCGCTTAGGCAAATAGGTCGTTCAACACCTTTGCCAAGCGCAGTCCTCCTTTTTGGAGCTGCTCGAACAAAAGGTCGTTGTAGTCATAGGAATAGCGATAGCCCAACTTTTCCCCTATTTCCACGGAATCGTAGAGCTTTGCACAAATCTCATGGGATTCGTCCACCCAATCGTAGATGGTTCCCGCCTGAATTTCCTTTCTTTCGGCACGACTAACTTCTACCAGTTCACCGGCCAGTTCGGTATAGGTCATACCATAAGATTCGATCATATTCTTGTCCCAGACCCGGTGCAGGTTGCTTCCCTCTCCAAACCATTGCACTTGAATATCGTTGCCACCCTTATCCTCTGCCCTACTCGCATGCATCGGTTGGTGCAGGTCTCCTATCAAATGAATCAGCATCTTTAAATAAAAGACCCGGTCCTCACGGCTATTGTTTTTATCCTTTACCTTGGCCGTACATTCCTCAATGGCCATTACAATATCCCCATATTCACTTTTCTCCGAATCCCGATAACTGGTGCCCAAGGGATAATTCACATAATGCCAAGCGGAATATTTGGAAAACGCACGGTCTGCTTTAATGTCATCGGCAAAGGTGGAAACGAAAGCCAGACTGTGCCCATCCAACAAATCGTTCAAAGCCCGTTTGGCCTTTCCCGTCAAATAGGCCTCAGCAATTTCACCTGTAACGCGGTGACCCGTTTTTCCCCAAGTGGTATTTGCCAAAACAATAACAGGGAGCAATAACAACAATAATGTGATTTTTTTCATTTGAAACGACGCTTAGGTTGACAAAAAATACGGCGATTTTTATTTCTGGAAATTTCTGAATGTTTTGGCAAAGAACAACCGATTTTAAAATTTTGGGATTTTTTTAACTATGTAAACTTTAAATTTGTTAAACCAACTAAACTGAATCAATGCTCAAAAAAAGTTTTGTACTCGTTACAATCCTATGTTCCTACGTTCTATTTTCCCAATCCGACCCGAAAAGTTTTACGGTAAAATATATCGATGACATTATCAAAGTTGATGGTATTATGGATGAAAGTGTTTGGGAAATTGCAGAAAGCGCCTCCGATTTCCATCAATACTTTCCAAGCGATACCACGCTTGCCTTCCAGCAAACGGACATTAAGATGCTGTACAACAATACCACCCTATATGTTGGCATCAAACTGAACACCGAAGGGGACAACTACGTGATTCCCTCCTTACAACGGGATTACCGCGCTGGGGGCAATGACAACATCAGTTTAATGTTCGACACCTTTAACGACGGCACCAACGCTTTCCTATTCGGGATGAATCCCTACGGCGTACGTCGTGAGGCACTCATTTCCAATGGTGGTTCCGGGCCCAGTGGTTTTACCACTTCGTGGGATGTAAAGTGGAAAGGTGAGACCAAAATCTACGAGGGCTACTACATTTGCGAGCTGGCCATACCCCTCACCTCTTTTAAATTTAGGCAAGGTGAGACCAAATGGCGGTTCAATAGTTATCGCTTTGATATGCAGACCAATGAAACCAGCAGTTGGATGAAAATTCCGCAAAACCAACTGGTGTACAGTTTGGCCTTTATGGGCGATATGATTTTTGAAAAGCCACTTGGAAAATCGAGAACCCCCATGGCCCTCATTCCATACATCAATGGTATTTTGGCGAAGGATTATGAAAACAATGAGGAGTTTAACAATTTCAATGTTGGGGGCGATGCCAAAATCTCCATTGGCAACGGAATGAATTTGGACGTAACCCTTAACCCCGATTTTTCCAACGTACAAGTGGACAATGTCATCGTCAACCTTTCCCGTTTTCAAGTGGCCTTGCCCGAAAGACGACAGTTTTTTATCGACAACAATGACCTTTTTGGCTCCTTTGGAAACGAAAGGGATGCCAACCCCTTTTTCTCAAGAAGAATTGGTATTGCCAAAAACAAGGATGATGAAACCATAGAAAATGGAATTGTGGGCGGTGTTAGGCTCAGTGGCAAATTAAATGAAAATTGGCGGCTCGGTCTTTTGAACATACAAACGGAAGAGGACGAAGAAAACGAGATTGCCAGTAACAACAATACCGTGTTGGCACTTCAAAAAAAGATGTTCTCGCGTTCCAACCTCAGCTTCATTTTTGTGAACCGACAAAGTTTTGGGGAATACGATTTTCTGGAAGAAACGGACAGATACAACCGTGTGGTTGGCTTGGATTACAATCTTGCCTCGGCAGATAACACGTGGACGGGGAAATTCTTCTATCACAAATCCTTCGCAAGGGATATTGGGAATCGTGATGCCTCAGGAGGTATGGACCTCCGGTATAACTCAAGATTCTTCAATTTTGGGCTTCGTGGAAATTTCGTGGGCAACGATTTCCGATCAGATCTCGGGTTTGTGCGCCGACAGGATATTGTCGCCGCAAGGCCTTTTGTCGAATTCAATTTTTGGCCACAGAAAGGAAAACTGAATTCCCATGGATTCCGCATTAGCCCAAACGCTATTTGGCGACCCACATTAGATTATAAGAATACGGATTACAACATCTTTTTGAGCTGGCAGGCCAGATTTAAGTCCCAAGAAGAGTTTTCGGTACGGATGTTTAACCGCTACACTTTCTTAACTGAAGAATTTGACCCCACAGGAACAGATGGTGCGGTGGGACTGCCAGGAGATATAGGCTATTATTACACCAGCTACGAGATGCAGTTCCAAAGCGACAGAAGAAGGGTGTTTTCCTACTCGGTGCAACCTGGTTATGGTGACTTTTACAACGGCAATCGATTTGTTATGGAAGGTGATTTAAGTCTACGTCTCCAACCCAAAATGTTGCTTTCCCTTGGTGTCAATTATAACAGTATCATGCTACCTGAGCCCTATGCAAGCCGTGAAATTTGGCTGGTAAGTCCAAGAATTGAACTTACGTTCAATAAATCCGTTTTTTGGTCCACCCTAATCCAATACAGCAATCAGGCTGACAATCTAGGGATCAATTCAAGGCTTCAATGGCGCTTTGCGCCGCTATCTGACCTATTTTTGGTATACAACGACAATTATTTCGTAAACACCTTCATGCCGCGCACTCGGTCCATTAACCTAAAATTGACCTATTGGCTGAATATTTGAGAGGTATTGACTTTTAAATTGGAAAAAAAATATCCTCCGGATACACCCCTGTTATTTTCCTATATTTGAGGTTTTAGCATCACATCTATGGACCAACTACCATTTACCCAAGACACTGTTATCTTCGGGCTGCTTTGCCTCTGTCTAGGCTTTGTATTTTATACCTCTTCCATCAAAACAGGCTTCTGGAGCAAGTTTTATAGTGTGGTTCCCACCGTGCTTATGTGCTATTTGTTGCCAGCCATTTTAGCCAGTATAGGAATCATTGACGAATCGTCTTCCAACACCTATTACGTGGCCAGTAGATATCTGCTGCCAGCTGCTTTGATCTTGATGACCCTCAGTATAGATCTAAAGGCGATCATCAACTTAGGGTCCAAGGCCTTGGTCATGTTTCTAACAGGCACAGTGGGTATCGTTATTGGTGGACCCATTGCCATTTTGATCGTGTCCATATTTTCCCCCGAAACGGTTGGGGGTGTTGGCCCAGATGCAGTTTGGAGAGGATTGGCCACTATTGCAGGGAGCTGGATAGGTGGAGGTGCCAATCAAGCAGCAATGCTCGAAGTTTTTAAATACAATCAAGAAAGTTATGGGGGCATGGTCCTCATAGATATTGTGGTCGCCAACCTCTGGCTGGCCATCATCTTATTGGGCGTGGGCAAAACTGATAAAATTGACCGCTGGCTCAAAGCGGATACCTCTTCCATTGAAGATTTGAAGGTTAAGGTATCGACCTACACCGAAAAAATAGCCCGTGTAACTACCCTACGAGACTTAATGATGTTGCTGTTCTTCGCCTTCGTGGGAGTGGGCATATCCCATTTGGCGGGACACCACTTTGCCAATTTCCTTCAAAACAATTTTGAGGTCATCCGTAACCCACAGAAAATTTTGTCATCCTTAGGTTCGGATTTCCTTTGGATGGTGGTTTTCGCCACAGCCATAGGCATTGGGCTTTCCTTTACAAAGGCCAAAAATTACGAAGGTGCAGGGGCGAGCAAAGTTGGGGGCATGTTCATTTATATTTTGGTGGCGACCATAGGTATGAAAATGGACTTGGGCAAGGTATTGGACAACCCTGGACTTATTGCCATCGGACTGATTTGGATCACCATTCATGCAGGGCTACTAATTCTGATGGCAAAACTGATCAAGGCACCATTCTTTTTCTTGGCAGTGGGCAGTCAGGCCAATGTGGGCGGAGCCGCATCGGCTCCCGTTGTTGCCGCGGAATTTCACCCTTCACTGACTTCGGTGGGTATCCTATTGGCCGTTTTTGGCTATGTGGTAGGAACGGCAGGAGCCTATTTGTGCGCTTTGTTGATGGAAGTGGCCTCCAATGTTTAATATTTTGAGAAGATTGTGCATCTTTGCCCAGCTAAAATTTTAAGATGAAGCGGATATTGTTTGTTATACTGATAGGAATCGCTGTGCTTGCCTGCGAAAAGAGCACGGAACATACCATGAACCTTAGTGGGAACATTAAAGGATTAAAAAAAGGAACCCTCTATTTGCAGCAATTTAAGGACTCTACCTTGGTAGTGTTGGATTCTTTACAAATTCAAGGGGATGGCAATTTCAGTTTTGCCCAAGAGGTGGAAGAACCTGAGATTTTCTATTTGTACCTTAAAAAAGAGGATAATAACGACATCAACGACCGTATTACCTTTTTTGGGGAAGCTGGTGACATTATCATCAATACCTCATGGAACACTTTTGACACGAATGCGGAAATTTCAGGATCAAAATCCCATAAAAAGCTGGAGGAATTCTATCAAATGGCTTCTAAATTCAATATTAGGGAACTTGGCCTGATCCAACAAGGGTCGTCCCCTGAAATGCAGGAGGATTCCATCGCTTTGGATTCCATTCAACGCTTGATCAATCAAAACACGATTGGCCGATATCGATATGCGCTTAACTTTGGGCTTAGCAATACCGATTCTTACGCCACTCCCTACATAATGATGACCGAGGCACGGGAAGCCAATCCGAAATACCTGGATTCCATTTACAAAAGCCTTCCGCCAGAAGTGGCATCCTCGAAATACGGAAAGGAATTTAAGGCCTTCTTGGACCAGAACAATTAAGCTTCAAGGCTATTGAGCCGCTCCACAAGCTTAGTGGCTTTCTCTTCCAGTTCGTTACGAATGGACTTGAAGTGGGTTTTGGAGTCCTCTACTTTTTTCTGGTTGATTTTATCCATAAGGTTATCATAGACCTCAATGGCTTCATCAATGATCACGGTTCCTTCTTCGGATTCTTTATTGCCGGAACCGGCTTCCCAGATATAAACTGCTTCAATGATGTCTCCCAGTACATAATTGACATCCTTTTTTAAGTCACGGATACTTGGCATAACACTGTGGTTTTGATTAAAGATACTATTAAATGGTAACTTCTAAAAGTTTGGCGTGTTGGGTATCAATTTCCAAATGGGTACTGGAGGCGGCAACAAGGGCTGTCTCCCCTTTTTGTATGGACGTGCTTCCCCAATCGTTGGTAATGGTAGCCTCACCTCCCACGCACATATAAATGGTGAATGAGTCCCTTTGGGACAAATCTTGTTTCATGGGTTGGGTCAACGCCAGGAAATTTGTTTTAAAATAAGGGCAATCCACCATGCCGTTGGTTTGGTCTGTATCGTTGGCATAATTTACCCTGAAATCATCCTTTTTTTCGTAATCGATGGCGTCTACGGCCAAACTGGTGTGCAGTTCCCTTAAATTGCCATCCTTATCCCTGCGGTTGAAATCGAATACCCGATAGGTAATGTCGGAAGTCTGCTGGATTTCGGCCAACAACACCCCGGCACCAATGGCGTGTATCTTTCCCGTGTTGATAAAAAAGGTATCCCCTTCTTTAACCTCTTCATAGTTCATCAAATCGGTCAGGGTGCCTTCCTCAAGGCTTTTGACATACTCTTCTTTCTCCACATCCTTATTGAAACCCACAATCAGTTTGGCGCCAGGATCAGCATCCATAATGTACCACATCTCCGTTTTTCCGAAAGAATTATGTCGGCTCTTGGCCAGTTCATCATTGGGGTGTAGTTGAATTGAGAGATCCTGTTTGGCATCAATAAATTTGATAAGGATGGGAAAATCGTTCCCAAAGCGTTGTACCACGCTATCGCCCAGTAACGCTTTGCCACTTTGATCCATCAAGTTTTGTAGGGATGTCCCCTCCAAATCGCCATTGGACACCACGGAAATATCCCCTTGCACACCAGAAAGTTCCCAGCTTTCACCAGTAATATCACTTTCGATAGGCTTGTTCAACACTTCCTTTAGCTTGGTTCCTCCCCAAAGGCGTTCTTTGAGTATGGGCTTGAATTTTAAGGGGTATAAGTTCATTTTATCCGGTATAGGTCACAAAATTGCGAGGAGTTTCGTAGAGTACCACCTCCAACTCCTTTTCGGCCTCGATATGTGGCCTGAGTTTATTCCAAATGACTACTGCAATATTTTCTGCCGTAGGGTTCAAATTCTTGAATTCGGGCACATCTAAATTCAGGTTTTTATGGTCCAATGGGTCCAGCACCTGTTCCTTGATCAAATCCTTGAGTACCTTGAGGTCCATCACAAATCCTGTTTCCGGGTCGATTTCCCCAGTGACGCTCACAATCAAATCGTAGTTGTGTCCATGGTATTTGGGGTTATTGCATTTGCCAAAAACGGCGTTGTTCTTATCCTCGTCCCAATCGGGCCGAAACAATCTATGGGCCGCATTGAAGGTCGCTTTTCTACTTGCCTTTACTTTCATTGTGCAGGAGTATTTTCCAAAAGATGGTCATAAAAACGTTCAAAGATAATTTTGAACCAAGCTGTGTAGTGCTGAGGATTTTGGTCCATATCCTTTTTGATATCCGCTGGGTACATCCATTTCCAATCGGCCACCTCATCTGGATTAATATTGGGTTCATCCTCAAAATATCCCACCATGACGTGATCAAACTCGTGTTCGGTGAGTCCGTTGTCAAAAGGAGCCTTATACACAAAATGGAACAGTTCCTTGAGTTCTGTGGTAAAGCCCATTTCTTCCATGAGCCTGCGTTTGCCCGCCTCCACATTGCTCTCCCCTTCCCTTTGGTGGCTGCAGCAGGTGTTGGTCCATAACAGGGGGGAGTGATATTTGTCCTTGGCCCGTTGTTGTAGCATGGTTTCGCCTTTGGCGTTCATCACAAAAACAGAAAATGCCCTATGGAGCAGCGCCTTTTCATGGGCTTCCATTTTGGGCATCAGGCCAATGGGTTCGTCTTGTTCATTTACCAATATTACTTTTTCCTCTTTCATATGGTAAAAATATGACCTTTGAGGTAAAATATGTGGTAAAGGCTCGTAAATTCTTCCTAAAAGAAGCGCGGTGATTTTAGGTTTCCGATGTTTCTGATGAAATCGTATCTAAGGATAATCTCGAAGGAACCATCGTTGAAGGTAGCGGCTCCCAGCTCCGTAATCTCACGATCGTAGGCCATGCCCACCATAAACTGATCGGACAGCATAAAGCCAATAAGACCGCTGAAGGCAGCATCCCAACGATACGCAACACCGCCTATAAACTTTTCGTTGAACATAAAATTGGCGGAAAGGTCTACTTGGAGTGGCGCTCCTTGGACAGCTTTGGTCAAAAGGGCCGGTTTAAACTTGAGTACGGGATTGAGGTCCCAAACATATCCAGTTATCAAATATAAGGTCATCTGTTCTTTTGCCGTAGAGATGGAGGATGTATCAAAATGCGTGGTCTCCAATATTCTAGGCGCAGAAAGACCTGCATAAAATCTGTCGGTATGATAGTACACTCCCGCTCCAATATTTGGGGAAAATTTATTTTGAATATCCTGCTGCGACTGCAATTGAGGGTCTATCTCAAACTCATCGAGCTCGGAGAAGCGAATATCCAACATGTGGGCACTGGCCTTAAGGCCAAAACTCAACCTTCCTTCCCAAGAGGTTTGTATGGTATAGGAAAAATCGACATCGAAATAAGTCTCGGAAGTAGGCCCGATCTTATCATTTACAATAGAGAGGCCAAGCCCCACTCCACGATACCCCACTGGGGTGTGCAGGTTCAAGGTCTGTGTTTCCGGAGCACCGTCAAGTCCCAACCATTGGTTACGGTAAAGGGCGGCAATGCTCAAATGTCCGCGCGAACCTGCATAGGCCGGATTCACGCTGACCGTGTTGTACATGTATTGGGTGTACTGTGCATCCTGCTGCGCCTGCACGTTTACCGCTCCCAAAAACAGAAGGGCAATCAGCCATTGGATGTTTATGTTGACGTTCTTTTTTTTCACAGTAACCATTTTATCTGTTTATGTATATGTAGCCTGTTAGCTGTTTCATATTTCCGCTTGTCTCTTGATAATCGATAACATAGAAGTATGTCCCTACAGGTAATTTATTGTCCTTGTCCACAGTGACCCTTCCTTGGGATGTACCATCGAATACATTTCCGCTGGAGGCATAGGCCTTGGTCTGGAAGACCATTACGCCCCATCTGTTATATATCCTCACCGTGTTGTTCGGATAATTTTCAAGTCCGCGGATCTCTAAGGTATCGTGTACGCCATCCCCATTGGGTGTGATGACATTGATGACATCAACCACTTCTTCGTCGGTGGTCAATTCACCCAAGTCTGGGTCTAGGTAATCCGGGATGCCATCTTCGTTGGCATCGTCATTGGCGTAATTACCATCTGCGTTGGTATCCTCATCCATGGTCTCGATACCATCGTCATCATCATCCGAATCCCTGAAATCTGGAATGCCATCCCCGTCATTATCGGGCAAGGCCGTACTCGGGTCGTCCATCCCATCATTGATATCGATATCGATCATGGTCTCGCCTTCGTATCCATCATCCAAACCATCGTTGTCCTTATCGGAACCTATCAAAGTTACTTCTGGTAAGCCATTATGGTCCAAATCGTGTCCTTCAATGGCGTCCGGCACATTGTCGTTATCGCTATCCTCATCCACATAATCTGGAATACCATCATTATCGGAATCCAACGGAATCAGGCCAAGATTGCCATCAGCTTCGTAAGCATCATCCAAACCATTTCCGTTGGCATCGGTCATGCTTGGTGCGAGGTAACCCAAAGCAGGCTGTGCCTCAATATTGTCCGGAATTCCGTCATTGTCACTATCGATATCGAGGTAATCTGGAATTCCATCTCCATCGGTGTCCGTTGGGTTAGTGGATGGATCATCATCACTGTCCGCATTTAAATCCTCAAAGGCGTCCACGATGCCATCGTTATCACTATCGATATCCACACCAAGGTCATTGACCACTACAGTTATGGTCGCCGTATCACAGTTCCCATTGTCATCACAAACGGTATAAGTAAAGGAATCCGTGCCCGTAAATCCAGGATTTGGCACATAAGTAATATCGTCATCGGATGGATTGTTTGCCGTTCCATTGTCGTTTAACACCACGGTTCCATTGGATGGGTCGGTCGCGGTAATCGTTCCAAGCGTTGGGATGTCATTGTCATTTGCTCTCCATGATATCGCAGCATCAACACCGATATCCGTGGAAACCGAATCATCGATGGTGTCCACAATGGGCAGCACATCAATGGTCACCGTTGCGGTGCTACAATCCCCGAAAGAATTACAAAGGGTATAATCAAAACTGTCGCTTCCGTTATAATCTGGGTTTGGGGTGTAAGTGACCACATCATCCGAAGGGTCGTTGGCCGTTCCGTTGTAATCAATACTCACTGTACCGTTCGCCGGGTCGGTCGTCGTTAACACTCCAGTAGTAGGTATGTCCGCATCATTGTCGAAAATAGGTACAGTTACCGATGCATCTTCGTTGACAGTGATCAGGTCATCCGACAGGTTAGCGGCTTGACCCATACATACCACTGTAAATCTGGGTAGCGAGGTGCTGTTGCCTACTTTTGTGATGGTCGCCACATATCGCATTACGGTCTGTGTACTGGTTACTGTGGGCCTTGATTGATCACCGGGAAGAGCGGGACTCCAACTTACTGTGGCTCCCGAGGGAACACTGGCCGAAATATCCAAAGTCACCTGATTATTGGGTGCTTCACAGTCGGTCAAAATAAAATATCCCGTTGCATTGGAACCACAAAGTGTCCCATCATACGTGGCAAAATACACACCGGGCTGGGTCGCTTCATAAAATGAATTGGTTCCTAAAACGGTGGATGTATCCGATGCCTCATACCAGCGATAATTCGTTTCATCGCCCGTATTGGGGGCCTGCAACAAAAATTGGGCACTGGCAAGGTTCATTCCTATAAAGAAAACGAACAGTCCAATGTATAAAGACTTATATGAGGTGTTGGATTTCAAAATCGACTCGTCTTTGACCATTATTATCTTACCACAAACACTACGTTGATCAATGCATTATAATCGGCTGGCTGACCAATAATGTCGTAGGTCAACACTCCATTGGCATCAATACTCATGTTGTCGAACACCGTTGGGTCCGCATAGGTTACGTAGTAATACAATTCGGCTGCACTATACGTTGGAAGAGCGGTAGGCGCTCCTGCACTTGATACTGCTGGTGTTCCATATTGCGCCACGTATTGTGCATACAAATCAACAGTTCTTCCTGTTCCGTTTGTTGAAGCATCAATGGCGATGGAAGGAGGGTAAAATATTCTTGCCGCTTTTGATGTAATCGGTGCTATATCTTGAATGACATCCTCAACGGTAGCTTCAGTATTTCCGTCTCCATCCACATCTACAGGTGAATCTGAATTCACTTGTGCTGCCGTTTGGTCGTCCGTATCGATATCAGCCAAGGCTACTTGAAGTGTACCGTTGCTATCCTCTATCTCAAGATTGGCTCCATTAACTTCAAAACGTGTATTGATTTCGTTGGTGACACTAGCGTCTGCATCGTCCACGTTGTCCACGTTATCAGCGAAATCTGCAGGAACTCCTGTCAGACTGCTCCACTGTCCGTCAAAATCGTCGGTGGAATCCAAGTCCAAGTTGGCTGGTAGGTTGGTCAGATCGCCAAAGTCGCCTGAAAAATCGTCTGTACTGTCCGTGTCCAAGTTCGGGAACTCATTGTTCACCGCCGTAGCCACTTGGGCATCGGTCAATTGAGTGTCATTATCGATATTGTCCGCAAAACCTGCAGGAACTCCTGTCAAGCTGCTCCACTGACCGTCGAAATCGTCGGTAGCATCCAAATCCAAGTTGGCAGGAACGTTGGTCAAATCGCCAAAATCACCTGAAAAATCATCAGTACTGTCAGTGTCCAGATTGGCAGGTACATTGGAAAGATCTCCAAAGTCACCACTGAAACCGGATAGGTCAAAATCGTTGCCGTTCGGGGTCACTGTTACCGTTCCGTCGGTGGAAGTGATAGCCTGTAATTCGTTTGCAGGGTCGTTGTCCGCATCGTCCACATTGTCCACGTTATCGGCGAAGTCCGCTGGAATCCCGGTCAGGCTGCTCCACTGTCCGTCGAAATCGTCGGTAGCATCCAAATCCAAGTTGGCCGGAACATTGGTCAAATCATTGAAGTCTCCAGAGAAATCATCCGTACTGTCGGTGTCCAAATTTGGGAACTCGTTGTTCACCGCCGCGGCCACTTGGGCATCGGTCAATTGGGTATCGTTGTCAATATTATCCGCAAAACCTGCTGGAACTCCCGTCAAGCTGCTCCACTGACCGTCGAAATCATCGGTAGAATCCAAATCCAAGTTGGCCGGTACGTTGGTCAAATCGCCAAAGTCGCCAGAAAAGTCATCGGTACTATCGGTATCTAAGTTTGCAGGTACGTTTGATAGGTCCCCAAAGTCACCGCTGAAACCGGATAGGTCAAAGTCGTTGCCGTTA
>Ga0189278_10154_pt1 | contig 72711 bp, 59 predicted proteins | sample N26A9minimetaG_FD_130326 | JGI IMG/M metagenome (GOLD analysis project Ga0189278, IMG submission 130326) | Marine microbial communities from the Costa Rica Dome - N26 A9 mini metaG | ecosystem: Environmental > Aquatic > Marine > Oceanic > Photic zone | place: Costa Rica: the Eastern Pacific...
GTGAGCGCAGCAATGTGATCATTGGAAGCGAACATCCGGGATGGCAGAGGCAAAATCCGCCGCGCCCCGCAGGGGTTTCGCCAAAATTGCCCATTTCTGCGTTAAGAGACCTTGAAATAGCTGGCTATTCCTGCGCTCTCTTGCCTGGAACTGAGCAATTTTGGACTGAAACGGGTGGGCGACAATGAATGTCAACACGACCTAGGATCGCAAATGTCCTGAGAACGCGATGCGTGGCAAGGTATTTGCGATTCAACATTTTCCCGAAACGCTGTAACCCCATAACAGGAGGTGGCGCCATGCGGCTTGATGCCCGCGATCTGGAAATCCTGCGGGTGCTGTCAAAGGAAGGCCGCATCACCAAGGCCGCGCTGGCGGAACGGGTCAACCTGTCGCCGACGCCCTGCTGGGAACGGTTGAAGAAACTGGAAAAGGCCGGATTGATCGAAGGCTACCGCGCCGAGATCAATCTGCGCAAACTGGGGCCGCATCTGACGGTCTTTGTCGCGGCCGAACTGTCCGACCATACGGCGGCCAGCTTCCAGGCCTTCGAGGCCGCCATGCAGCGTTATGACGAGGTTCTGGCCTGCTGGGCGCTGGGTGGCGGGTTCGACTACCTTTTGCAGATCCTGACCCGCGACATCGACACCTACCAACGCCTGATCGACGAAATGCTCAACGCGCGGATCGGGCTGTCAAAGTATTTCACCTATGTTGTGACCAAACCGGTCAAGGGCCAGGGCATTCCGCCGCTGGCGCTGATCGCGGGCAGCCTGGACTAAACCGCCATCAAACCGGCAAAGGGCAGGAGATTCCTCTGCCAAAGCCCCGAAATATGGTCTCTCCCTCCTTCGAATCCGGCCGATGATCCGGCCAGAAGGGAGACCCGCTCATGACCAATACGGCACTTTCCGCCCGCAACGAGATTTCCGACAAGTCTCTGGTGCGCAGTTTCTCCTATATCGGAGGCAAATGGACTGCGGCGGCCACGGGGGAGACCATCCGCGTCACCGACCCGGCCACAGGGGACATCGTCGGCGACGTTGCCAGCCTGACCGCGCAAGAAAGCCTTGCCGCCGTCGACGCAGCGCAATCGGCATTTCCCGACTGGTCCGGACTTCTTCCGCAGGACAGGTCCGCCATCCTGCGCCGCTGGTTCGACCTGATCCTGAAGCACAAGGAAGACCTCGCGCGGATCATGGTACTGGAACAGGGCAAACCCCTGTCAGAGGCACGGGGCGAAATCGACTATGCCGCGTCCTTTGTGGAATTCTACGCCGAAGAGGCCAAACGCCCGAATATCGAAGGGGTCACAAGCCACCTGCCCGACGCCGAAGTCGAGGTCTGGCTGGAGCCGGTGGGGGTCGTGGCCCTGATCACACCCTGGAACTTCCCCGCCGCCATGCTGACCCGCAAGGCCGCTGCCGCCCTGGCCGTCGGATGTACGGTTGTGGCCCACCCTTCCGGCGAAACACCGTTTTCAGCCCTGGCACTGGCCGAGCTGGCGGAAAAGGCCGGGGTTCCGGCGGGCGTGTTCAATGTCGTCACCGGCAAGGCGGCAAAGGTGGTCGAACCCTGGACAAAAGACTCCCGCGTGCGGGCGCTCTCCTTCACAGGCTCTACCGAAATCGGACGGCTCCTTTACCGGCAATCCGCCGATACCGTGAAAAAGCTTGTCATGGAACTGGGCGGTCACGCGCCGGTGATCGTGTTCAAAGGTGCCGATCTCGATGTTGCGGTCGCCGAAACGATAGAGGCCAAGTTTGCCACCTCGGGGCAGGATTGCCTGGGCGCCAACCGGATTTTCATCGAACGCGCGATCTATGACGACTTCTGCACGCGTTTCACGGCGGCAACACGCGCGCTCACGCTCGGCGTCGGCATGGATGATCCCGACATCGGGCCGCTGATGAACGAAAAGGCGGTTCAAAAGCAGGAAGAACATGTCGCGGACGCCCTGGCGAAAGGCGCGAAACTTGCCTGCGGCGGCGCACGCGACCCCCTTGGCCCGCTGTTCTATCAGCCCACCGTCCTGACCGACGTGCCGCGCGATGCGGCCATCATGTCCGAAGAAACCTTCGGTCCGGTTGCGGCCATAGCCCCCTTCGACAGCGAGGATGAGGTCATCGCGCTGGCAAATGACACGGAATACGGGCTGGTCGCCTATCTGCACAGCAACGACCCACGGCGCATCTACCGCGTCTCGCGGGCGCTGCAATTCGGCATGGTGGCGGTGAACCGGACCAAGGTCACCGGCGCGCCGATCCCCTTCGGGGGCACCAAGCAATCCGGCCTTGGCCGCGAAGGGGCGCGGCGCGGCATGGAAGAATACACTGAAATCAAATACATATGCCGCGATTGGGCATGAGGAGAAAGAAATGCTGAAAAACGACCACCTCGAACAATGGGACCGTGAGAATTTCTTTCACCCCTCGACCCATCTGGCTGATTTTGCACGGGGCAATGTCCCCCAGCGGATCGTGACCGGCGGCCAAGGCTGCCATATCGAGGACCGCGACGGCAACCGCCTGCTGGATGCATTCGCAGGGCTCTACTGCGTCAACGTCGGCTATGGCCGCAGCGACATCGCCGACGCCATCGCAGCACAGGCAAAGGAACTGGCCTATTACCATTCCTATGTCGGTCATGGCACCGAGGCGAGCATCACCCTGGCCAAGATGATCCTCGACCGCGCGCCGGACAACATGTCCAAGGTCTACTTCGGCCTTGGCGGCTCCGACGCCAATGAGACCAATGTCAAGCTGATCTGGTATTACAACAACATCCTGGGCCGCCCCGAGAAGAAAAAGATCATCTCGCGCTGGCGCGGCTATCACGGTTCAGGCCTTGTCACCGGCTCGCTCACCGGGCTTGAGCTGTTCCACAAGAAGTTCGATCTGCCGCTGGCACAGGTGATCCATACCGAAGCCCCCTATTACTACCGCCGCGAAAACCTTGAACAATCCGAGGCCGAATTTGTCGCCCATTGCGTGGCAGAGCTGGAGGCCCTGATTGACCGTGAAGGGGCGGATACAATCGCCGCATTCATCGGTGAACCCGTGCTGGGAACCGGGGGCATCGTGCCGCCGCCCGAAGGCTATTGGGCCGCCATCCAGTCGGTTCTGGACAAGCATGACATCCTGCTTGTGGCCGATGAAGTTGTGACAGGTTTCGGTCGGCTGGGCACGATGTTCGGCTCGGATCACTACGGCATGAAGCCCGATCTCATCACCATCGCCAAGGGGCTGACCTCGGCCTATGCGCCGCTTTCGGGTTCCATTGTCAGCGACAAGATGTGGAAGGTTCTGGAACAGGGCACCGATGAAAACGGCCCCATCGGCCACGGCTGGACCTATTCGGCCCACCCCATCGGCGCAGCGGCAGGTGTTGCGAACCTCAGGCTGATCGACGAATTGGGCCTGATCAATAATGCCGGTGATGTTGGCGCCTACCTCAACGCCGCGATGGCGGATGCATTCGGCACGCACGCCAATGTCGGCGAGGTGCGCGGCGCGGGCATGCTCTGTGCGCTGGAGTTTGTGAAACAGCGCGACGGCCGGATCTATTTCGACGCCTCCGACAAGGTCGGTCCCTCCATCGCGGCGGCCCTTTTGGCCGAGGGTGTGATTGCCCGCGCCATGCCCCAGGGCGACATTCTCGGTTTTGCACCGCCCTTCTGCCTGACCCGTGAAGAAGCGGACGAGGTGGTCGGCAAGACAGTGAAGGCGGTCAGGGCAGTCCTGGGCTAGAGCTTTCGCAAAGCGGGCGACTGCGGTCGTCATCAAGGGTCTGCTTGATCTGCAGGCCCTTGATGCCGGTTCACCCGGGCTAGCCCGCCGGATGCAGGATAATATCCAGCGCCTTGACCCCGTGAATGTGGTTCGACCGCAGAATGTCAAACCGGCCGCTGGCCTCGATCCGGGATACCCGGGTCGCAAGTTCCTCGATCAGCACCCGCACCTGAAGCTGCGCCACGAAATTGCCCAGGCAAAAATGCGGCCCGCCCTTGCCAAAGGCCATATGCGGATTTTTCTCGCGGCCGATGTCGAAGATTTCGGGTGCTTCAAACCGTGTTTCGTCGCGATTGCCGGAGGCATAATACATCGCCACCTTGTCACCTTTGGCGATGGGCACGCCGTTCAATGTGGTGTCCTGCGTCGCGATCCGGCGCACGAAATGCACTGGGGTGGCCCAACGCAGGATCTCATCCGTGGCGGTCTGGCTTTTGATCCCGCCCTGACGGAAACGGTCCCATTCGCGCGGGTGATCGGCCAATGCGCGCAGACCATGTGACATGGTGTGACGGGTTGTTTCATTGCCAGCCACCACCAGCATCAGGAAATAATTCAGGAATTCGTCTTCGGTCAGCGGCCGCCCGTCGACCTGTGCCTGCACCAGCATGGTGATCACATCGTCACGCGGGTTGGCGCGCCGGTCCGCCGCCAATTCGCGGCCCATCTCAAAGGCCTGCAAGGCGGCGGGATGGCCAAAGGGCATCATCCGGCGTTCGTCCTCGGAATAGGCGTCAAAGATGGGATCGACAAAATCGGGATCGTCCGACCCGATCAGCATATCGGACCAGCGGATCAGATCTTCGGTCCGCTCCACCGGTATGCCCAGCAACGCACAAAGCGTGATGATCGGCACCTGTTTGGTCAGCGTCGACACAGCCTCGAACGATCCTGCGCCCACCAGATTGTCCAGCAACGCGGCGATCCTTGCGCGCACGTCCTCTTCCAGCCCCCCCACGCCACGTCGGGAAAAGCCCGGCATGGTCAGCATACGCATCTTGCCATGTTGCGGCGGGTCCATTTCCAACAGTGTGCGCCGCTTGTCGTTCTGGGCATCGTCGAAATCGTCCAGCGAAATCACCCCGTTGCGCGACGAAAACAGCGCCGTGTCGCGCGAGATGGCTGCGATGTCGTCAAACCGCGACACCGCCCAGAACCCCCGGTGCCCGTCGCTGCGCGCGTTCCAGGCAATCGGGGCCTCGGCGCGCAAGCGGGCGAATTCGGCATGCGGCGGGCCACCTTGCCACATGCCGGCATCCGACAGGTCAATCCGGGTTTCGGGAGCATTCAGCGTTGTGGTCATGTGGGTTCCTCCAGGTGATGCGCCAGAAATCCCATGATCCAGCGCGCCGCGCGCGCGGTGTCGCGGGGGCGGTCCAATGTGGCCAGCGCCGCCTCGGTCGCGGCATCTCCGATGCGGTGACGCTCAAATTCATAGACCAGCGCGGCAAAGGCCGGGTCCATCTCGGGATGGGCTTGAAAGGTCAGCGTTCGCGTGCCGATCCGGGTCACGCCATAGGGGCAGAATGCCGACCCGGCCAGCACAAGCGTGTCAGGCGCGGGCTGCGTCACCTGATCATGGTGCAGTGCGATCAGGTCAAATCCCTCCCCCGCGGCCTCGGGCGTCAGCCAGTCGGGGGCGGCCCTGACCGCATAGGACTGCACGCCCACACCCCAGTCGGAACATTCCTCAACCCTGCCCCCCAGCATCCGGTGCAGATGCTGGTGGCCATAGCAGATACCGATGACCGGCTGGCGGTCGATCAGCGGGGCCAGAAAGGCACTCAGCGCCTGCTGCCATGGCGCATCATCCGCCGCACTGGCCGGGCTGCCGGTGACAAGCCAGGCGTCGCAGGCATCTGCACTGTCCGGCAATTCGCCCTCTGACGCCAACCAGGATTGCACGTCAAAGGCAACACCGGCCTGGGCCAGCAGCGGCGGAAACCAATCGGCGAACCGGCCGTATTCGGCCCATTCAGGGCGATTGGTGCCACATTCCAGAATTCCGATCTTCATGCCCTATCCCAACTCGAAGAAACGCCGACGTTCGTCGATCAGCGTCTTGCCCTCGAACTGGCGCAGCTGATGGGAACGTGTCGCCGTAAAGGTTTCGACAAATCGCGGCGACAGCCAGTCCCTGGCAAGGGATGATCCTTCAAGCGCCGCAATCGCCGCCGCCATACCGTCAGGCAGCGGTGGACCTTTCGCCGCGCCCGGCACATAGCCGTTGCCAATTGTCGCCCCGGTCGGCTCAAGCTGCTCTTCGATCCCGGCCAGCCCTGCCGCCAGCGTCGCGGCCAGCACCAGATGTGGGTTTGCATCGGAACAGGGCAGACGGTTTTCCACCCGCAGCGATCCCGCGCCATGGCCCACCACGCGAAAGGCCGTGGTTCGGTTTTCGACACCCCAGCTGAAGGCGGGCGGCGCAAAGGTCCCTTCGGCAAAGCGCCGCCATGCATTCACCGTCGGGGCAAAGACCAGCATCAGCGCTGGCAGATAGGTCTGCATCCCACCGATGAAATGGCGGAACCTCTGGCTCATCCGGTCCGGTGCATCGCCGTCCCAGAACAGCGGCCTGCCCTCCCGGTCCGTCAGCGACACATGCAGGTGGCTGGATTGGCTGTCCACCTGTTCCGACCAGCGCGGCATGAAGCACACGGTCTGGCCACGTTGCATCGCCAGCACGCGCAGGAAATTCTTCAACAACACCGCCTGATCCGCCGCCTCCATGGCGGTGGTCGCGGCAATGCAGGCCTCCATGAAACCGCCGCCGATTTCTTCGTGCATCTTGCCGAGCCCGATGCCCAGGGGGCCACACATGTCGGCGACCGCCGCATAAAAATCGGCCTGCGCCGCCTGATAGATGATCAGATCATGGCTCGGGTGCGCCGTGGCCGTGGTCAGCCCGTCATACCCCTTGGCCGCCAGACTTGCCGGGGTTTCGTCAAACAGCGTGAACTCCAGCTCCACACCGACCTTGGCACAGATCCCCGCCGCCTCGGCCCGCGCCAGCACCCGCCGCAACAGCGAGCGCGGGCAAAAGGCCGCTGCTTCCCCGGTGAATTCGGCAAGATAGAGCGGGCTGTCTTCCTCCCGTTCGAAGGGGATATGCCGCAGACTGTCCTGATCCACCGCCAGAACATCGTCGTGAAAATCGGCGCTGTCATCGGTGACACCGGGCATGTCCAAGATCTCGTCAGTCGGGTCCAGCGTCAGCTGGACCGGCGACATGCCCGGCCCGACGTCAAACAACCCCGCCACATCCGCACCCCGCACCTTCTGACCCCGAAGCAAACCATTCGTATCGACGATGGCGATCGTTGCAAAACGGCTGTGCGTTTCACTCATTGGAACATTCCCTGTGTCTCTGGCCCGTTGACCGGGCGCGTCATCTGGCCTTGACGATAAGGCCTGCCGTCGATCATGCTTGATCTATTCAGTCACAAAATTGATAGTTTAGATCAGAATGACGTCAGACCCCACAGAACCGCAGCGCGTCCCGCGCATTCAGGCCAAGATTCTGCGCGGTATCCTGAATGGTGCCCCACTGCCCGAATCGACTGTCGAGGCCCTGCTCGGGGCCGAAGGGATACGCCCGGGGGACCTGGACCATGTGGATGCCACATTGCCCTTTGCCGCCTATCTGCGCCTGTTCGACAATATTGCCCAGGCAATCGGGCGCGACACCTTCGGGCTGGACCTGTCATCGCGCATGGGGCCGGAACTGGTGGGTCCGGCGGGATATATCTTTGTCGCCTCTTCCGATCTCACCCAGGCTGTGCGCGCACTGGCCTCCAGCGTGTTCACCATTCAGGACGCCACCACTTTCGAGGTTCAGACCGGCCCCGCGCCGCATGTCCGTTATCGCATCACCGACAACGACCTGACCCCGCGCAGGCAGGACGTTGAATTTTCACTGGGCTATGTCGACCGGCTGATCCGGCTGCTGCTGGGGCCGCGCTATGCTCCTGCCGAGGTCTGGTTCGAACATGCACGCCCCGCGCGGCTGGGACGGCACGAGGCGGTGTTCGGGTGCCCCGTTTTCTTCGATCAGGAGGTCAACGCATTGTGGTTCCGGCCCGAAGACATGGACCGCCGTGCGGCCCAGGCCGACCCGAACCTCGTCGCCCTCATGCAGCATTACATTCAGCTTCTGGATCAACGCAGCCACGCCATCACGACATTCACCGAAGACGTGCGCCAGACCCTCTCCGCCCTCTCCGAAGGCCCTGAACCCGGTCTGGACAGGGTCACGGCCCGGCTCGGGATCAGCGCCTCGACCCTGGGACGGCGGTTGCGGGCGGAGGGCACGACATTCCGTGAACTGGCACGGCGGCATCGCATCGACCGCGCGGCGCGGATGTTGCTGGAAACCCGGCTGAGCATCCTCGAAGTGGCGGAGCGTGCGGGATATGTTGAAACCGCCAGCTTCACCCGCGCGTTCCAAGCGGTGATGGGACAAAGCCCGCGCGCCTATCGTGCTGCCGCCATCGGCGGGCCATTGCGTTAGGCGCGGCAGGCGCGGTTGCTGTCATATTGGCTCAGTGAAAGCCCTGATCGCACCCCGGTCCAGATCGGAAATACCCGGCCGTCGGGTTCACTGCGCAAACCACACCCTGCAGATAAGGTGCACCAACCTGCGCCCATCGCCTCACTTTTGCAAGGCATTCGACCTCACCCGAAATGCGGAAAAATACCTGCCATCGCTGCCCTCAGCGGATAGCGACTGCACTCTGCGCTCCCTAGGCTTCTCTCGAAAGCCCTATTGGACAGCTCCCCGGAAAGCAGAGAATGAACACAGCAGCCACCCCCTTTCCCGATACAACCCTGCCGCCCGCCAGGCTTCTGATCGGCGGCGAATGGGTCGAGGCGGCTTCAGGCCGGACGATCCCCGTGATCAATCCGGCAACAGAGCAGACTTTCGCCCATATCGCGGCAGGCAATGCCGAAGATGTGGACCGTGCAGTGAAAGACGCACATCGCTGTTTCGAAAGCGCCACCTGGCAAAAGATGCGCCCGCTGGACAGGGGCCGGCTGCTGGAACGGCTGGCCCTTCTCGTCGAGGAGGAAGCCAACGCGCTGGCCACGCTTGAAAGCTGGGACAACGGCAAACCCTACGCGGTGTCGCGCCATATCGACCTTGCCTTTACCATGGATGCGCTGCGCTATTATGCGGGCTGGTCGTCAAAGATGGCGGGCGAATACATCACGCTGTCGCCCTTCATCAACGACGGCGGCACATACCGCGCCTATACCGAACGACGCCCCGTCGGCGTGGTGGCCGGGATCACGCCCTGGAACTTCCCGCTGGGTCAGGCGATCCAGAAAATCGCCCCCGCCATCGCCTTTGGCTGCACCATCGTGCTGAAACCTTCGGAGGAAACCTCGCTTACCACCTTGCGGCTGGGCGAGTTGATCCAGAAGGCCGGATTCCCCCCCGGCGCGGTCAACATCGTGACGGGCTATGGCGACCCGGTCGGCACCTCGCTGGTGGATCATCCGCTGGTGCGCAAGGTCGCCTTTACCGGATCGACCCTGACGGGACAGCGCATCCTGCAAGCCGCCGCGCCTCAGATGAAGCGGGTGACGCTGGAACTGGGCGGCAAATCCCCGACCGTCGTGCTGGCCGATGCCGACATGGAACAGGCGATCCCCGGTGCCGCCATGGCGATCTTCGCGAACTCCGGCCAGATCTGCACCGCCGGTTCGCGCCTTTTTGTGGAGGCCCCGGTCTATGACCGCGTGGTCGAAGGTATCGCCGAATTCGCAGCCAACCTGCCCATCGGACATGCCTTTGAACAGAATGTCGCGCTCGGGCCGCTGGTCTCGGCGCGGCAGCTGAAAAAAGTCAGCGAGATGGTCCAGGGCGGCATTGACAGCGGGGCCGAGGTTGTGACCGGCGGGCGCAGGACGGGCACGCAGGGCTATTTCTACGAACCAACCCTTCTGCGGAACGTGGGCCGCGATGCCAAAGTCATGCGCGAGGAAATCTTCGGCCCCGTGGTGATCGCCAATCGGCTCGACGCCATCTCCGACCTGAAGGCAGCGGCGAATGACACCGAATACGGGCTGGGCGCCAGCATCTGGACCCGCGACCTGAACAAGGCGCATGTGCTGGCCGGGCAAATCGACTCCGGCACGGTCTGGATCAACACACACAACGTCCTGGACACCGCCATGCCCTTTGGCGGGGTCAAGATGTCCGGCATCGGGCGCGAATTCGGCACCGAGGCCATCAACGCCTTTACCGAGCCGAAAGCGGTCTGCATGCGGCTCGACCCAACCGGGCTGGAATGACGACCCGGTCCGAAAAACAACAAAACCAACAGGAGAAGAAACGATGAAAATGAAACATGTCCCCCCGATTGCGGCGCTTTGCCTGGCGGCTTCGGCCGCGACGGTCGGGGCCCAGGAAACAATGGTCGGCTTCGTGTCGCCCATCGCCAGCCAGCCCGGTCAGGCGCTGGCCAGCGACATCATGGAAAAGATGGCAGGCGATCTTGGCTGGCAGTACAGAATGCTCGACGCCAACCTGTCACCAAACCGGCAGGTGTCCCATGTCGACACGCTTGTGACCCTTGGCGCAAAGGCCATCGGCTCCTGGTCGCTGGACCCGAACGCCGTTGCCGCCGCCTATACCCGTGCCAACGAACAGGGGGTGCCGGTGGTCGGTGTCAACTCAACAGGCCCGGGCGTGACCATGACGGTCTGGTGGGAAATCAGCCTGTGCCAGCAGGGCGGGACCTACGAACGTCAGGTCGCCTGGATCAAGGAACGCCGCCCCGAAGCCAGGGTTGTGGTGATGGGCGGCCCGCCGGTGCCGTCGATCCAGCAGAACACCGCCTGTTTCGAAGCGGCCGCCAGGGCCGGGGGCCTCGATGTCGTGGCGCGGGTCGACAACACCAAGGATTCAACCGCCAGCGCCGCGACCATGGCCGCCGATCTGTTGGTGCGCCATCCGGACGCCAATGTGTTCTGGGCCTATAACGACGCCAGCGCATTAGGCATCTCCGCCTCTGCCCTTGCCAGCGGCAAGACGATCTATGCCGCGGACGGCTCTGACGGCGTCATGGTCTTTGGCATGAACGGCGACGACGAAGCCATCGCCGCCCTGCGCGAAGGCCGCCTGACCGGCAGCTGGGACCCGGACGTTTACGGCATGGCCGCCGCGATCATCCTGGGCTTCAAGCAGCTGCTCGACAATCCCGGCCCCCAGCCCGACGACCTGATCGTCGCCTCGCAGTTCCTGACCTTCGAGAACATCGGCGAATACGTCCCGACGCTGGAGCGCGGCTATACCGTCGACACCGTGCCGCTGATCAAGTGACCGTTGGCCCCACACCGCGGCACCTCCCCCCGGTGTGGGGCCATCCCTGCCCTGCGAGCATCCCCGGAACATCATGACCGAACATGACGCCACACTCAGCACTGACTACCTTGTCATCGGGGCCGGTTCCGCCGGCTGTGTGATGGCGGCCCGCCTCTCCGAGAACGGCCATTCCAAGGTCACGCTGCTCGAAGCGGGCAAGCGCGACACGAATCCCTGGATTCACATCCCCATCGGCTACGGCAAGACCATCGTGAACCCGGACGTCAACTGGCGTTTCGAGACCGAGAAAGGGCCCGAGATCGCCGACCGGCCGATGTACTGGGCGCGCGGCCGCGTCCTGGGCGGATCGTCGTCGATCAACGGCTTGCTCTACATCCGGGGCCAAGCCGCTGATTACGACCAGTGGCGGCAGATGGGCAACACCGGCTGGTCCTACGAAGACGTCCTGCCCTATTTCCGCAAGGCAGAGGATCAGGAGAATGGCTCCGACACCTATCACGGCAGCGGCGGCCCGCTGCGCGTGTCGAACCTGGTCGAACGCAATCCGCTTTGCGAGGCCTTCATTGCCAGCGGCGTCGCTGCAGGCATCCCGCGCAACGACGATTTCAACGGTGCCGGTCAGGAAGGTATCGGATATTACCAGCTGACCACCCGCAAGGCCCGGCGTTGTTCCGCCGCTGTGGCCTATCTGCGCCCGGCCCGCGCCCGCCCCAATCTGCGGGTGGAAACCGAAGCCGTGGTCGAACGCATTCTTTTCGACGGCAAACGCGCCATCGGCGCAGAATTCCGCCGTGGCGGCAGGCTGATCCGCATCCGCGCCAGCCGCGAGGTGATCCTCTGTGCCGGTTCCATCAAATCCCCCCATCTGCTGCTGCTGTCAGGTGTCGGCCCTGCTGCACAAATTTCCGGGAATGGCATAAAGGTCGTTCATGACCTGCCCGGCGTGGGGGAGAACCTGCAAGACCACTACGGCGCGATCCTGACCTACCGCAGCAAGCTGCCGCTTACGATCAACGACCTGATGACCAGCCGCTGGCGGCAGGTGAAGGCAGGTCTGCAATATGCGCTGATGCGGCGCGGGCCGCTGACCATATCTGCGGCCCAGGCCGGAGCCTTTGTCCGGTCTTCCCCCCATGTGGATGCGCCGGACATCCAGTTCCTGTTCCAGACCTTCAGCCACGACGAATATGACGAGGGGCTGCATAATTTCTCGGGCTTCGCCAATGTGGTCTGCCCGCTGCGCCCCGAAAGCCGGGGCAGGCTGTCGCTGCGGTCCTCCGACCCGAACGCGGCCCCCCTGATGCAACCCAATTATCTCTCGGCCCAGGCCGACCGGACACTGCTGGTCGAGGCGCTGAAGATCGCGCGCAAGGTGGCCCAACAACCCCAGATCGCCGCCCATATCACCGAAGAATACGCCCCCGGCAAACATACCGCGAGCGACGCCGAGCTGCTCGACTATGCCCGCCGCACCGGGCTGTCCATCGCCCATCAGGTCGGCACCTGCAAGATGGGCACCGATCCGATGGCAGTGGTGGACCCGACGCTGCGTGTGCGGGGCCTGGACGGCCTGCGCGTGATCGACGCCTCGGTCATGCCCACGCTGATTTCCGGCAATACCAACGCCCCCACCATCATGATCGCCGAAAAGGGAGCGGATATGATCAAGGAAGACGCAGCATGAATTCACCATCGCCCGGACCCGTGGTGCTTGAGGCCCGCAACATCAGCAAATCCTTCCCCGGGGTGAAGGCGCTCGACAGCGTGGATCTGACCCTGCGCGCAGGCGAGGTCCACGCCTTGACCGGCGAAAACGGTTCGGGCAAATCCACCCTCTCGCGGGTCGTCGCCGGATTGCTTCAGCCCGACGCGGGGCAATTGTTCATCGACGGAAAAGAGCTGGTTCTCTCCGATCCCGCCGACGCAATCCGGCGCGGCATCGTCATGATCAGTCAGGAACTGACCCTGGCCCCCACGCTGAGCGTTGCCGAAAACATCTTCATGGGCCGCCTCCCCAGGACGCGCCTCGGCGCCATCGACTGGCGCAGGCTCGAACATGACGCGATTGCAGCGCTGGACCGGCTGGGCGTCCATGTCTCGCCAAATGCGCGGGTGTCGGAACTGGGCCTGGAGCTGCAACAGGAAGTCGAAATCGCCCGCGCCCTTTCCGCGGACGCGCGGGTGCTGATCCTGGACGAGGCGACAAGCTCGCTGTCGGAATCCGCAACCCGCCGTCTGCTCGACCTGGTCGTGCAGGAACGCGACAAGGGCATGTCGGTGCTGATGATCACCCACCGCATGCCCGAGATCTACGCAGTATCCTCGGTTTCGACCGTGCTGCGCGACGGCAAGCTGATCTCGACCGTGCCGATCCCCGCCACGCCCGAGGACAAGCTGGTCGAGCTGATGGTCGGCCGCGAGATCGAGGATTACTACGCAAAGCGTCATATCGAAGCGGGCGAAACCGTGGTCGAGATCGAAAACCTCGCCTCGCATGATGCCGGGATTGCCCCGGTCTCGATCAACGTGAAACGGGGCGAAATCCTCGGCATTGCCGGGCTGGCCGGTTCAGGCAAGTCGGAATTCGCCCAGGCGCTCGGCGGGGCCGTCGGTGCGACGGGCCGGGTGACGGTCGCGGGCCGTGCCGTGGTGTTGGGCAATCCCGCCCGCGCGATTGCTGCCGGGATCGGCTATGTCCCCGATGATCGCAAGGGGGCCGCAATCCTGCCGGTGCGCAACATTTCCGAAAACTTCGCCCTGGCCTGGATGGACCGGCTGTCGCGCCGGGGCTTCGTTTCGCTTCGGCAGCAATCCCGAGACGTCAACGCCGCAATCCGCGATTACGGCGTGGCAACATCCGGCCCCGATGTGCTGATCTCGACCCTGTCGGGCGGCAATCAGCAAAAGATCGTGCTGGGCCGCACGTTTGAACGCGCGCCAGAGGTGCTGGTGCTGAATGAACCCACCCGTGGCGTCGATGTGGGCGCCAAATCCGAAATCTACAGGATGCTCCAGGACGCCGCCGAACAGGGTGCTGCTGTCATTGTCGTCTCCTCCGAACTGCCTGAAATCCTGGGCATCGCCGACCGCATCGGCGTGTTCTTCGAAAGCCGCCTGGCAGCCGAATTCGATCGGGCCGAGTTCACCGAAGAGGTGATCGCCCATTGTGCCGTCACGGGCGACCGCCGCGCGCGCCCCCCAAAGCAGGAATGATCATGACAGACATCACCCAAACCCCGCCCCGCCATCGCAAACCGTCCGCCGCCGCAACCTTGCTGCAAAGCCGCTATGCCGGTGCATTGGTCAGCCTGATCGTGATCTCGATCTTCCTCTACCTCTACCAGCCGGTCTTTCTGACCTGGCCAAACCTGATGAACATCGTCAAATCGAACAGCGTCGCCTTCATCCTGGCCCTGGGCGCGACCTTCGTGGTGATCTCGGGCACGGTGGATCTGTCTTTCGGTTCCGCCACCACAGCGGCAGCAATGGTGTTCGGACTGCTGCTGATCAACGGCACCCCCCTGCCCCTTGCCATCTTCGGCGCGCTGCTGGCGGGCGGGCTTCTGGGCGCGTTCAACGGCTATCTTGTTTCCTACGCAAAGATCTCCTTCTTCGTGGTGACGCTTGGCACATTGTCCGTTTTTCAAAGCGGCGCGCTGATCATGAATGACGGCGGCAGCTACTCGGTCTTCTCGCAGCCGGCCTTCAAGGCACTGAACACCTTCGTGAACGGCAATCTTGGCCCGGTCCCGATCATCCTGATCTTTGACGCGGTCCTGTTCCTGATCGCGGGCGGCGTGCTGCGCTATACCTCCTTCGGGCGCGCGCTCTATGCCATCGGTGCCAACCCCGAGGCCGCGCGCCTCAACGGCATCAATGTGCGCCGCGTTTTGTTCACGGTCTTTGTCATCTCGGGCATGACCGCCGGGCTCGCCAGTGTGGTGCAAGTGGGGCGGCTGACCGTTGCCTCGCCCGAAGTCGACCTGAACCTGCTGCTTACCGTGCTGGCCGCCGTGCTGATCGGCGGCACCGCAATGACCGGCGGCGAAGGCGGTGTCCTGGGTACGCTGATCGGCATGCTGTTCCTCGGAGTGGTGCAGAACGGGCTCACGCTCACCGGCGTATCCTCCTTCTGGCAGGGCACGCTGAGCGGCGGAATCCTGATCTTCTCGGTCTGGCTGGGGGGTGTGCGCGGCATGCTGAGATCCCGCCGCCAGGCCAAACTTACATAACAATGAACCGGACATACCCGCCGGAGAAAGGACACCATGTCACGCCTAGAGAACGATTTCACACGGCTTGATCCTGCCGCGACGGCCGCCACGGGCCGCACCCACGGATTGCAGATCGGCGGCAAGACAGTGCCGACCAGCGAAAGCTACGCGCTGATCGACCCCTCGTCGGGGCTGGAATTCGCCCGCGCCGCCGAAGCCGATGCCGCGCATGTCGATACGGCAGTTTCCGCCGCGACCGATGCACTGCACGGCGCATGGAAGCGCATGCGCCCATACCAACGCGAACGCTGCCTGCTCAAACTCGCCGATCTGCTGGAAGCGCACGAGCGCGAGATTTCCCAGATCGAGACATTATGCTCTGGCCGGTTGCTGGCAAACACCGCTGGCGTGGATGTTCAGTATTCCGCCCATGTGCTGCGTTACATGGCCGGCTGGACCACCAAGCTGGCAGGCCAGACCATGCAGCTTTCCGTCCCCTATATCCCGACAGGTGACCTGCAGGGCTTCACCTTTCGCGAACCCATCGGCGTGGTCGGGGCCATCGTGCCCTGGAACGTCGCTCTGGGCATTGCGATCTGGAAAATCGCCCCGGCCCTGGCCGCCGGCTGCACCATCGTGCTGAAACCGGCGCCACAGACGCCGCTTTCTGTCCTGCGCCTTGCCGAACTGGCGCTGGAGGCCGGTATTCCCGAAGGTGTCATCAACATCGTCACCGGCAGCAGGCCCGAATTGGGTCAGATGCTGGTCGCCCATCCCGGTATCGCGATGATTTCATTCACCGGCTCGACCGAAGTGGGCCGCCGCATCGCGGTCGAGGCAGCGGGCCAGTTCAAGAAATACAGTCTTGAGCTGGGTGGAAAATCGCCGGTCATCCTGATGGAAGATGCCGATATTGACAGTGCGGGCGAAGCCGCCGCCTGGAGCATCTTCGCCAATCATGGCCAGAACTGCTGTGCCGGCGCGCGGCTCTATGTGCACAGATCAATTTATGATGCGGTGATCGAAAAGGTCGTTTCAGTGGCCGAAAGCATCACGCTTTCCGCGCCGCTCGAACCTGCTGCGATGATGGGGCCGCTGATCAGCACCGCCCATCGCCAGCGCGTGATGGGCTATGTGGAACAGGGCGTGGCGGATGGTGCAAAACTGGCAACCGGCGGCACCGCCCCCGACCACCAGGGCGCCTATATCCGCCCCACCGTGCTGACCGGTGTGACCCCCGGCATGTCCGCAGTCACCGACGAAATCTTTGGCCCGGTCATGGTCGCCGCCCCCTTCGACACCGAGGATGAAGTGCTCGGGCTGGCCAACGACAGCCGCTTTGGTCTGGGTGCCAGCGTCTTTTCCCGCGACATCGAACGCATCAACCGGATGACACAGCGCCTGCAATCCGGATCGGTCTGGATCAACGTGCACAATGCGCTGGATGTCGCGCTGCCCTTCGGCGGCTGGAAGGAAAGCGGCGTCGGCAACGATTTGAGCGAAGCAGCCGTCCTGGCCCATACCAGGGTCAAGGCCTCGGTCCACTATCACCCCTGATTGTGCGCCGCGCGCGGGCAAACCGCCGCGGCGACACGCCGTTCCATGCCTTGAAAGCCCGCGCGAATGAGGCCGCATCGGCATAGCCCAGCGTCTCGGCCAGTGTTTCCAATGGAATGTTGGCCCGGCTTTCCAGCAGTTGACGCGCGCGCAGCATCCGCTGGTCCTGCAACAGGTCGCGAAAGCTGTGCCCCTGCTGCGCAAGCTGGCGGCGCAATGTGCGTTCCGGTTTGCCAAGTGCCGCCGCAATGGCGCGCAGGTGGATTGTCCCCTGGCCGAAACCTTCGGTGATCAGGCGCCGCGTCTGCTCCACCACATCCACCGGATCACTGGCCTCTTCCCCCATCAGGTCCAGCAGATGACGCTCTACAATCGGTTGCAGCCGTTCGAAATCAAGCCGCGCGTTCATCAGCAGCGGCATGTCCAGCGACGATGTCGGAATGACGATGGCATTGTACTGCTGGTCGCCCCGCACCGGCGCGCGGAAAATCTCGGCCAGCCGCGCCTCACGCCCTGCAATGTCATGTTCCAGCAGGATCTCGACCGGACGCCAGTTGGCGCTCACCGTCTGACGCATGGCCGAGACCAGCGCGCATAGCGTGAATTCCGTATCGTGATGCCGCGGCCAAAGCGCGGGATCGCCGATGTTATAGCAGATCTCGGCCCGCTCTTCCGCGGGTTTGATCGACAGGTTGGTGTCGGTCTGCCAATGACGCTGAAACCGCATGAAGGCCTCCAGCATCATCCCCACGGTGCGCGCGGTTGTGACCAAGGTATAGAAAGGCCCCAGATCCGTCAGGCTGAAGGCGGAGCCGAGTTCTCCGCCGAGAGTCTGATTGCCAAGCGCGTCACCCACACGATTTGTCAGGTCGATGTAACGGGGCAGCGGCACCCATTTGTAAGGCGACGCCAGCGTCGATGGGGAAATCCCGGCCTCGCGCAGCAACTTGGCGGTGTTCAAGCCTTTTTGTTCAGCCGCCTCAATGAAGACCGACAGAAAGAAAGCGCGCACCTTGGGATTGGCGTTCGTCACTGAGGACATTCGCCCATTCGACTGGGTCATGGCCGAAATTGTAAATCCGGAGCCCGAAAATGCAATTCCTAAACGAATGTTTTGGGTCCAAAGTTTATATACCCCGGCCGCACTGCTCAGCCAACAGGCAAAGGGCCCCAGGCCGGTTCGATATCAGTGTTTCATAGCTGCAGGAGCGGGCGACAGATAACCGCCCATAAAAGCGCCGCACAACCAACAGGAGATCGACGATGGCAGCAAAGGCCGCGTCCGAAAGCAACGGCTTTGAACTAGGCGTCCCTGCCCCGCGCACCGCGCCACGGCGGAGGTCTTCATGATCCAGCAGTTCCAGGAACTGATTGAACCGGACGTCACCCTGCGCAGGCATCTTCGCGGCGCGGACCTGGCTGTTACCGATGCCACCGACATCCATCGCCACATGAGCCGGGTCATCGCACCGCATGCCTTCGACCTCACCGGCGTCCGGTCCCGGTCCGTGGATTTCTGGCACCACGCCATCGACCTCGACGGCATTTCACTGCACTACGTCGATTACCAATGCGATGCCGAAATGGCCAACGTCGTCATCGACCAGCCGGGCGCGGGCATCACGGTCAAGTTCCCGCTGGCAGAAACCACCCTGATCAGCACCGACCGTACCCGATACTGCCTGCGCCCCAACCAGTTCACCGTCCTGCCGCCGGGCCAGCCCTATCGCGCCATGATGCGCGGCGAATGCCGCCACCTGACCCTGGCCATCAACGGAGACTGGCTTGGCCGCTACCTCAACAGCCGCGACCTGCCGGTGCGGGCCCACAGCCTCAGCTTCGCGCTCCGGGCCTATGACGTCGGCACCGACGGCATGCTGCTCTCCGGTATCCTAGCCACCCTCATCGGCGGGCTGATGCGCAACGACCGCACCTTGCACAGCCCCGGCGTCGCCACGCATATGAAAGAGCTCATCACCTCCGCCGTTTTGGGCCTCTCTCCCGAATACCAGCGCGCGGGCCGTTGCGAGGCCGGGGCCGAACACGTTCCCGGCTACATCCTCCGGGCCGAGGCCTATATGTCCGACAATCTGGACGAAGCCATCTTGCTTGAGGATATCATCCGCCATTCCGGCGCCACCCGGCGCACGCTGCATGCAGGCTTTCGCCGGCATCGCGGCACCACGCCGATGGCCCTGCTGAAGGTGATGCGCCTCAAGGCAGCCAAGGCAGCACTGGAACAGGCGGCCGAGGACGCCCCCCATGTGACCCGCGTCGCCATGACCTATGGTTTCCATCACCTCGGCCGCTTCAGCAACGAATTCAAGGCCGCCTTCGGGATCCTGCCCTCGCAGGTCAGGCGGAAGCCACCAACCCATTAACCCGGGTCACGGGCAAGGTCAGCCCCGCACCTCGGTCCGCTCCAGCAGTTCCAAGGCGGTGTGCACGAACAACCGCGTGCCCATGGCCAGCGCATCCTCGTCCACGTCAAACTTCGCGTCGTGATGTGGCGCGGTGATGCCCTTGGCGGAATTGCCCGCCCCCAGCAGCACAAAGCAGGACGGTGCCTGCTGCCCGAAAAACGAAAAATCCTCTCCCGGCATGATCGGGGGCAGTTCGCGCACCGCATCGCGCCCAAACAGCCGCGCCGCGACCTCGTCCACAACACCCGCAGTCTCGGGGTCATTCAGCACCGTGTCATAGATCCGGGTGTATTCGTAATCGCAGGTCGCGCCATGCGCGGCGCAAACCCCTGCAGCAATCTCGCCGATCCGCCGCTCGATCAGGTCGCGCACCTGCGGCGAAAAGCTGTTGGTGCCGCCGGTCAGCACCGCGGTTGGCGGGATCACCCCCACCGAAATGCCGGAGTTGAATCCGGTGACCCCCACAACCGCCGATTCCACCGGGTCGATCTCGCGCGCCACCAGATGCTGCAGGTTGCTCAGGATCTGTCCGCCGATGGCAATCGGGTCCACCGCCTCATGGGGCACGCCAATATGGCCCCCCTTGCCCTTCACCTCGATCCGGAAGATGTCGCAGGCCGCCATCACGCGCGTCGGGTTCACCATCACCGTGCCAATCTCGATGGGCGACCACAGGTGCAGCCCGATCACCCGGTCCACCCCCTCCATGGCACCGCCTTCGATCATGCCCCGCGCCCCGCCCGGCGGCGTTTCTTCCCCGTGCTGGAACAGGAAACGGATCTCTCCCTGCAGATCGTCACGCATCCCGGACAGGACCTGCGCCGCACCAAGCAGGATCGAAGTATGCCCGTCATGCCCGCAGGCATGCATGACCCCTTCGTTCTTCGAGGCAAATGGCAGCCCGGTTTGCTCCGCAATCGGCAAGGCGTCGAAATCGGCCCTGATGGCAATCACCGGTCCGGGCCGCCTGCCCCGAAGCCGTCCGACGACGCTGGTGCCGGAAGGATGGCTGACCTCGATCCCGTCGAGCCCTTCAAGGATCGAGGTGATGAACCTGGACGTCTCAAATTCCTCAAAAGACAATTCCGGGTTTGCATGCATGTGCCGCCGCCAGGCAACAACCTGATCCGCAACCCCGTCGATGATGCCATCGATATTACGATCCATTGCTTTGCCCTTTCTCGCAGCACAGCCGCCACGATTGGCAAGCTGGCTGTGGTGTTGTCTACCGGCAACCTGTTTCTTCGTCGGGCGGTTTCCGCCGACGTTTCCCGAAACAGAATGCGGGCGGACCCTGTCAAGTGACATGGCAGTTTGGGTCAAAAAAATTGCATTTTCGGCCAACGGAAAACGGGCGGGAGTCCTCACGCACCGACAGGCGAATGCCTAAGGATCAGATGTCGATTTTCATTTTATGGACTTCACCATGCTCAGGGTCCGCGACCTGCCGGCCCTTGTATGGGTCGGTCATCGCGTTGAGAACACCCCAGGAATACCAGCCCTCAGGGTTGCTTGAGATCCCCTTGAACTGTGCAGTACCGACTTCCGCGGTGACAAAACCTTCCGCGTGCTGGTCCATCGGTTCCGTCAGGCGACGTCCGTCACCGCCAAAGATCGCCGAGGCACCGGCACCTTTCCCGACCCAGCTGCTGGCCTCGAATGCCTGAAAATCGGCATAGGTGCGTTCATCAACAACTGTGGTGGGCATGATCGTGACCGCGCCGGACACGGTTGCAAAATGCTGCGCACCGGCCTGATTGACCGCGATGGAGGCCCAGCCAGGCTGACGAACCGACAGTCAGCGAATTTTCAACATCGGTCGCAAGACGCGGGTCCTTCCATTCCTGGCTTTCATGGCCGAAAGGATAACCGGGCAGCCAAAGTTCAGGGAAGGCGATCAGAGTTAATCAGCCAGAGGAGTCCGGCTTCGCACATTTTGCGGCGCTCGCTGGATAAGTACTTCCAGCAGAAGAGTTTTCTCAGGCTGGCGAAAACTTTGCGACACTACCGTTTGAACGGCCCTAACCTTTGATCAGGTTTTTGAAAATGGTCGGGTCTGATAAAATCCGGACAAACGCCGCACCTGTGGCAGTCAGCAATTAGGAAGATCCGATGGCAACGCTCGTTACTATTCCCGGCATCATGTCAGACGCACGCACTTGGGCGCCTGTAGCTCAAGATCTGGAACCGAATGTGGATGCGGTTCACGTCGCAGACACCACAAAGGACGCGACTCTGGAAGCAATGGCCACCCGCGCCCTGAACGACACAAAAGGCGATCTGATCGTCATGGCCCATTCCATGGGGGGGCGCGTCGCGATGGAAATGGGCCGTCAGGCGCCCGAGCGGATCAAGGCCATGATCCTGTCGAGCACCAGTGCCGAAGGCCCCGGTGCGAACGAGCTTGAGCATCGTCAGACACGCATCGACGCGGCCAATGCCGATATGACCAGCTATGCGGCGAACTGGGCGCCGAAGGTCCTGTCCAAGGAGAATGCGCAGAACGACGCTTTGGTCGCGCAGATCCGGCAGATGGTCGTGGATTGCGGCGCGGCGGTGCACGAGCGCCAGAACCTCGCACTGCTGCATCGCCCTGATGCGACGACCTATATCGGCGACTTTCCCTTTCCCGTGCTGCTGATCACCGGCGATCAGGACCACCTGTCGACCAAAGACGTTCACGACGCGGTCGCAGCAAAAATTCCCGATGCCACTTCACTCGTTGTGGCGGGCGCCGGGCACTTGCTGCCGTTCGAACAACCACAGGCAGTGTCGGAAACGGTGCGCAACTGGCTGCAAGAAAAATCGGTGATTTGAACACAGGTCCATCACTGACCTTTGACAACAGGGCGGCACCCGGCACCGGGGTGCCGCCTTTTCTTTTGGTGCATGGGCTTCGCGTTAACCGAAACATCAGGACGCCGAATGCCGCGCTGGCGCATCATTTACGCCTGATCCGGGTCGATCTGGCCGGCCGTGGCCAAAGCCCGATGCCAAAAGCGCCGGAGCGATCACATCCCGAGATCGCCATCGCCGAGGTGTTTCTTGCCGTGCGCGTTCGAAACACATAAAAAGACCGGCGCCGGATTCAGGCGCCGGTCGCTGTTCGATCGGTCACACCCGCAGTTCTTCAACCTTGTCAAAGATCGACGCGCGCGCCGGATCAAAACCGATGCGGATCAGATCGCCATCCGCCACCGGCACCTGCCCATCGACACGGAAGCGCAGCGGCGTGCCGTCAAGCGAGGACCAGACCAGCGTTTCGGCCCCCATCGGCTCGACCAGTTCGGCGCGCACCTCGAATTGGACCGGCGCGATATCTGCCGCCTCACCCGTCAAGATATGCTCGGGGCGGATGCCGAACCACACATCACCGCTGAGGCCGGGCCGGGTGAACTCATACCCCGACAAGGACACGTCATTGCCCGCAATTGTCACCTTGGGTGCCTGCGGATCTTCCAGCCTGGTGTCAAAGAAGTTCATCGACGGCGAGCCGATGAAATCCGCGACGTATTTATTGGCCGGCTTGTTGTAGATGACGCTCGGGGTATCGAGCTGCATGACAACGCCGCCCTTCATGATCGCGATGCGGTCGGCCAAGGTCATCGCCTCGACCTGATCATGCGTCACGTAGATCATGGTGTTTTCAAGGGTCTGGTGCAGACGCTTGATTTCCACCCGCAGATCGGCGCGCAGCTTGGCATCGAGGTTCGACAAGGGCTCGTCGAAGAGGAAGACATCGACGTCGCGCACGAGGGCCCGGCCGATGGCAACCCGCTGACGCTGGCCACCGGAGAGCGCGGCCGGCTTGCGCTTGAGCAGCGGTTCGATCTGGAGCACTTCGGCGGCACGGGCCACGCGACGCTTGATCTCCTCCTTGGGCATTTTCGCGTTCTTCAGACCGAAGGTCAGGTTCCCCTCGACCGTCATCTGCGGATAGAGCGCGTAGGATTGGAACACCATGCCGATACCGCGATCCGAGGGCTCCGCCCAGGTGACATTCTGGCCATTGATGTGGATCGACCCCTCGGTCGGCTCCAGCAATCCGGCGATGCAATTGAGCAGCGTGGATTTGCCACAGCCCGAACTGCCCAGCAGCACGAGAAACTCGCCCTGCCCGATATCAAGGTTCAGATCGCGCAGGACCGACACAGGGCCGAAATCGAGCTTGAGGTTCTGGATAGAAACACTTGGCTGCATGACGTTATCCTTTCACGGCGCCGGCTGCGATGCCGCGCACAAAGAGCTTGCCAGAGAGAAAGTAGATGGTGAGCGGGACCACGCCGGAGAGCAGCGTTGCCGCCATGTTGACATTGTATTCCTTCACCCCCGTGACCGAATTGACGATGTTGTTGAGCTGAACCGTCATCGGATAGTTGTCGGGCCGGGTGAAGATGACCCCGAACAGGAAGTCGTTCCAGATCGCCGTGGTCTGCAGGATCACCGCCACCACGAAGATCGGCACCGCCATCGGCAGCATGATCTTGAAGTAGATCGTCCAGAACCGGGCGCCATCGACGCGGGCGGCCTTGAACAATTCTTCGGGCACCGAAGAGAAATAATTGCGGAACAGCAGTGTCAGGATCGGCATGCCAAAGATCGTATGCACCAGCACCAGCCCGCCCAGATCGCCATAAAGCCCGATTTCGCGCAGCAGGATCACGATCGGATAAATCATCACCTGATAGGGAATGAAGGCGCCGATGATCAGGATGGTGAAGAACACATTGGCGCCTTTGAACCGCCACATCGACAGCGCGTAGCCATTGACCGAGGCCACCGCGATCGAGAAGAAGACGGAGGGCACCGTGATCTTGATCGAGTTCCAGAAACCGCGCGACAGGCCGTCGCAGTTGAGCCCGGTACAGACCGTCGACCAGGCCTTGTGCCAGGGCTCAAAGGTGACTTCCATCGGCGGGGCAAAGATGCTGCCCATGCGGATTTCCGGCAGCCCTTTCAGCGATGTCATCAGCATCACGTAGAATGGAAGGAGGTAATAAACCGCCAGAACCACCAGAATGCCGTAGATCACGATGTTGTTGCGGGAAAAAATCCGGCGGGGCTTGGGGCCGGATGCATGCGCCGGACTTGAACGCTGCATGTTGTTGGTAACATCAGCCATGTTTCTTGCCTCCGAATTCAAGGTAAGCCCAAGGAATGATAACAACGATCACGGCCACCAGCATCATGCTGGACGCGGCAAAGCCCTGGGCAAGGTTTTGCGAAACAAACATCATGTCGAATACAAACTTAGCCGGGACCTCGGACGCGAGGCCGGGACCGCCACCGGTTTGCGCGATGACCAGATCATAGAGCTTGATGATGGCGGAGGTGATCAGCACCAAAGTGGTGATGAAGACCGGACGCATCATCGGGATCACCACCAGCAGATAGGTTTTCCACGCCGGTATGCCGTCGATCTTGGTGGCCTTCCACACGTCTTCATCAATGCCGCGCAGACCCGCCAGCATCAGGCACATCACGAGGCCGCTGGTGTGCCACAAACCGGCGATCAGCACGCCGTAAAGCACCGTGTTCGTGTTATAGAGTGGATCGAAGGTAAAACTTTCAAACCCAAGGCTGCGCACCGCGTTCTGAATCCCGAATTCCGGGTTCAAAAGCCACTGCCAGACCAGGCCCGTAACGATGAAGCTGAGCGCGTAAGGGTAGAGGAAAATGGTGCGAAACCCATCCTCGAACCGGATTTTCTGGTCGATCAGAGCGGCCAGAAGAAACCCGAGAACCAGCGCGAGGATCAGCATCAGGATGCCGTAGATCGCGAGGTTCTCGATTGAAATGAGCCACCGTCGGGTGCCCCAAAGACGTTCATATTGATCAAGCCCGACCCATTTGGTGCTGGGCAGGAGACGGGAGTTCGTAAAGGAATAGACGATTGTCCAGACAGAGCATCCGACAAAAACCACAAGTGCGGTAAGCACCATGGGAATGGCGGCGATCTTTGCGCTCAGGTTCTTGAACAGCCCTGTCGGTTTGCCGCTCTGCGACATTGGGAATCCTCCGATTATATAGGGTATGGCAAAGGCGGCGCGGATCGTTCTCAGATGATCCGCGACGCAGTCGGTCAGTCGGCCGTGGCGATGATCTCGGCAAACTCGGCCTGCGCGGCCTCGGGGGTAAAGCCGGGGTCGGCAAAGAATTCGACCATCAGATCGGTCACCCGTCCCACGGTATCCGGCGATACCATCGTATTGATGCTCTCCACGATGTGGCCGGCCTTCAGGATCTCCATGCCCTTTTCGATGCAGGGGGTCGGATCCCGCAGTTCCACGTCCCGGCGCACCGGCAGCGCGCCTTTCGCCATGGTAAAGTCTACCTGTGTTTCCGGGGAGACGATCACGCCCGCCAGTATGTCCTGCGCGGCAATGATCTCCGGGTCATCGACTTTCGGGAAATAAAAGGCGTCGCCCGCGGCGGTGATGTATTCATGCACGCCCAGCCCCGGCAGGCAGGAGAAATCCTCGCCCGCCTTCATCCCCGATTGGGTAAACTCACCCTGGATCCAGTCGCCCATGATCTGACCGGCGGCGCGACCGTCAATCACCAGACGCGCCGCTTCGTTCCAGGCTTGCACGTTGGACCCTGTCATCAGGTCGCGCGCCTCTGCGGCAGCCGTGAAGACCTTGGCGACATCCGCACCAGCAGCATAATCCGCGTCAAGCTCGCCATAGACCTTTTCGAACAGCTCGGGTCCTCCGATGGAGACCATCAGCACGCTGAACATCAGTTGTTTCTGCCAGGGCTGCTGCCCCTGCGCCAAGGGGATGATGCCCTTTTCACGCAGTGTGGGCGCAGCGGCGACGAACTCGTCCCAGTTCTGCGGCACGGTCAGGCCATTTTCGGTAAACACGGCGTTGTTCAGCCACAGCCATTGTTGCGAGTGGATGTTGGAGGGCACGCAATAGAGTTTGCCTTCGAAGGTGCAGCTGTCCAGCAACGACTGTGGGAAGATCTGATCTTTCCAGCCCTGCGCCTCGGCTACTTCGGTGACGTCGCGCATGAAGCCCGCTTCGATCAGCTCGCGCATGGCCTGGCCGTGGGTGAACTGCGTGGCCCCCATCGGATCGCCGCCGGTGATCCGGCTGGTGATCAGCGGCCGGGCAACCCCGCCCGCACCGGCGATGGCGCCATCAACCCAGGTGTTGCCGCTCTTCTGGAAACCATCAGCGATGACGCCAATTGCGGCCGCCTCTGCCCCGGAGGTCCACCAATGGGTGACCTCCAGATCGGTGGCCAAGGCCGGCTGCGCGGCGGCAGCCGTCAGCATCCCCAATGCGTATGTCTTGAATTTTGTCATAGTTCTCACCCTGTGGTCTGTGGTGATTCCACGGTGCTGCGGCATTGCAGAAGCGCGAAATCTGTGGCGTCCGGCAGGTTAGTTCGCCGGGTCTTTTATGTGTTCAAATGTCCGTTCCAGCGGTGATCCAGTCAACAGACCGGAGATTTGTCGCGCCAAAACAATTTGTATTAGCGCCTGAAATAAAAAGAGATTTTCGCAACCGTCGGACATAGTCGGCGGCGCTTTCCGGGTTCTGGCAATTGTTTGCCGACCACGCATCAACCGGCAATCACCCCACCGGTGCGCAGATGCGCAATCTCGTCGCTGCTGTAGCCAATTTCGGACAGGATCTTATCCGTCTGCGCCCCCAGCTTTTGCGGTGCACGCTCCAGTGAGGGGCCATCCTCAAGCATCCGAAAACCGGCCAGCGTGGTGGTCATCCCCTCAGGCGTTCCATCGGCCCCGCCGAACCTGTGCAGCACCGGCCGCGCCAGAGTCTGCGCATCGCTCAACGCTTCGCCCAGATCCCGGATGCGGGCGCAGGGGATGCCGTGTTCCTGAAGCCGATCTTCCCAATAGGCCGCCGTGTTCCCCAAGAAGGCGGTTTGCAAAACGGCGCTTTCTGAATCATGCGCATCGAGCCGCTGGTTGTTGTCCTGCTTGACCATGTCCGCGCGCCCGAGCAGGCGCCAAAGCCTGGCCTGCTGTTTGAGGTTCGAGGCCGAGACCATCATCGGCGCGTCGCTGGCGTGATACATGCCGATGGTCGCAAAAGCATAGGTGTTGCCTTTCGGCGCCGGAACTTTGCCGTTCCAGAAATACGAGGCCACATGCGAGGTGGCGAACATCATCGCCACATCCAGCATCGACACATCGACGAAATTTCCGATGCCGCCGTTGCGCGCCCGCTGCAACAGGGCTGCCGTGATCGCATAGGCGGTGGTGGTTCCGGCGGCATAATCCATGATCGGCGCGCCGCATTTGAACGGTTTGTCGGGATCATCTCCAGTCATCGCCATAAAGCCGGAAAAGGCCTGGATGATATTGTCATAGCCGCGCAGTTCGCTGCGCGGCCCGGTCGCGCCAAAGGCCGAAAGCGAGCAATAGACCAGCCCCGGATTGCGCGCTCTGAGATCCTCATAACCGAGCCCCAGTGCCTCAAATGCGCCAGGCCGGTAGTTTTCGATAAACACATCCGCCGTGTCGATCAGGCGCAGCATCGCCTCCTTGCCCTCGGGCGTCTTCAGATCGATCGCAACGGAGGATTTGTTGCCCGCCTGCCCCAGAAAGGCCGTGCCCATGCCGACACCATTCATCTCGCGGTCCGGCCCTTGTGAACGGGCCTGGTCGGGGTCATTCGGATCCTCCACCTTGATGACATCTGCACCAAGCGTGGCCAGTTGAAACGCCGCAAACGGCCCCGCCAGCACATGCGTGGTATCAATCACCCTATAATTTTGAAACGCCTTCATCTGGGTCAACTCCATCCCTTTTCTGATCCTGGCGATACCGTTTGGCGGCCTGGATCGAAGCGGTGCAATCTGGTCTCAGTGCTTATTGAAGGCGCCAAGCTGGCGGCAATCAACGCCGTTTGGTTTCCAAAATGTTGGGGCAGCTCTGACCTATGCGTTCCCCGCCCTCGCGCGTGTTCGGCTATGATGGTGCGGACGAATACTCTCCTCCAGAACGCGACATCCCATGACCACGAACAACCTTCCCCTTTCGGATGCGACGCTCTGCGCTGCGCCCTTTCACCTCGATGCAAGGGGGCTGGACTGGGTCAAGACGCAATTCAACGCGCTTGGAACAGAGGCCAAGATTGCGCAGCTCATTCTGCCCATGTGCCGCGACCTGTCCGATGACAGTATCGACGCATTGGCCGCGCGGGGGCTTGGCGGGGTGCATCGGTTCCCCAGCTATACCGAAGAAGAGCTGCGCCGCTCCGCCCGGCGTTTGATGCAGACCTGCGCCGTGCCGCCGCTGCTGACCGCCGATATCGAGATGTCGGAAAAGGCCAGCGTCAAGGCGGGCACCGCCTTTCCGAACCAGATGGCGGTGGCGGCCACCGGTGATGCGGAAAACGCGCGCCGGATGGGGGCAATCGCCGCGCGCGAGGCAGGTTATCTCGGCTTTGGCATCAGCTGGACTCCGGTCGCCGATCTGGCGCTGAATTTCCGTTCCAACGCGGTGAACACCCGCAGCTTTTCCGACAAGGTCGATCAAACTCTGGCCCTGGTCTCGGCCTATCTCGACGGGATGCAGGACAATGGCCTTGTGGCCTGCGTCAAACATTTCCCCGGCGAGGGGCTGGACGAGCGCGATCAACACTACGTCACCACCCACAACACCATGACAATGGACGATTGGCACGCCAGTTTCGGCAGGATCTACGCCGCCGCAATCGCCAAGGATGTCCGCCTTGTCATGGCTGGTCACGTCACCCTTCCGGCCTATCGGCGGGACAGTGGTGACGGGACATTGAGCGGGGCCACCCTCCCGGCCTCGCTCAATGCGAACCTGCTTGGCGGACTGCTGCGCGGGGAGCTGGGATATAACGGCGTCATCGTCTCGGATGCGACCGGTATGGCGGGCTTCACCTCTTGTGGGGAGCGTAAGGATATTGTCCCGCTTTGCATCGAAAGCGGCTGTGACATCCTGCTGTTCCCGCGCGACATCGACGAGGATATGCAGTTTCTGCGTGACGGTCTGGACAGCGGTGCGCTGTCGCAAACCCGTCTGGACCAGGCGGTGCTGCGCATTCTGGCGCTCAAGGCCTCCATGGGGCTGCATCTGGACCGGCCCGCCGTCCCGCCTGAAAGCCGCCGCGCCACGCTGCTGGGCAGTGATGAACATCGCGCTTGGGCGAAAGACGTGGCCGAGTGCTGCGTAACGCTGGTAAAGGACAGCCAGAACCTGCTGCCCCTGTCGCCCCAACGCCACCGCCGCATCCTGCTGGCCGAGTTGCGCGACCGTCGCAGCCCCTCTGCCCCCCTGCCCGACCTCGAAATCCCCGCCATGCTGGAACAGCTCGGCTTCGAGATCACCCGCGTTGTCCCGGGCCAGCCCATCGACACCACCGATCAGGACATTGGCCTCTATCTGATTGCCGAAGAAGGGCTGTCAGGCAAAGAACATCTCGGGCCGCAATGGGAACGGCTGCACGGGGCCTTTCCATTGACGATGCAGCGCATGTGGCAGCATCTGCCGACGCTCTATGTCTCACTTGGCACGCCCTTCCTGACCTTTCACATGCCGGATTGCCCGACCTTCGTGAACGCCTATAGCGCGGTGCGGCCGGTCCAGCAGGCGGTCGTCGATGCCCTGACCGGTGCTATTCCGTTCCGGGGCAAAAGCCCGGTGGCGCTGCCCTTTGGCGTGCCGGCCTAACTGCCCTCTTTGCGTTCAGACCGATACCGACAGGGTCTGTACCGCGGCAATCAGACTGCCATCGCCCCGCGTCATCACGGAGAGCGCGCCATCACCCGAGACATGCACCGTGTCACCTTGGTTGATATTGCCCAGATAGACCACATCGCGGCCCAACACCGGGTCAGGGCGCGCCGAGCGCGCATAGGCTGCGGTTTCCGCGATGCGCGAGAAGGTCGGGAAATAAAGCAGGCCAACGGCGTTGAAATCCAGCGCCGGCACCGGACGTTCGGAATAGAGCGCGGGCGCATCAATCGCCGCCACCTTGCGAAGTCTGCGCGCCGTTTCGCGCGCCTGTCGGTCGAGCCTCATCAGCCCGTCCCCGGCAGGCGGCAAGTGCATGTCGCCAAGGACGCTATTGCGGAAAATCCGCGTGTTCGACCGGGTCGCGTCATGGCTGACAAAACTCGATATCATCGACAGTTCGGCGATGACTTTGCCCGCGACCATAACCTGATGCGTGGATCCCGTGCGCGTGTCCGACACGGCAAACAGGCTCGACAGGATCTGCGCATCCTGTCCCAGCAGCGGCTGGGACTGCGTGTGGAACCGCAGCGACGTCGCGCAGAAGGCGGCATAGACGGGCCGCCCGTCCACCGCCTGAAACACCGCTTCGCGCTGGCCAAAGGCCTTGGCAATCAGCGCCCAGTGCTGATCGCCGCAATAGCGCAGGAACCATTGCTCGGACAGGCCGACCGGTGACAGATGCGCCATGCCCAGAGGCAGGCTGACAGCATCATCGACCGGGGCCTGCCGCGCGGCAAAGGCCACAACCGCCATCAGGCGACGGCCCGCGTGCCAGCGCTTTGCAGTTGCAGGGCGATCTGCTCGGCCAGATGGGCGCTGTCCTCTTCGATCCCGAGGAAGCGACCCGAGCCCCAGGTGTTCAGCCACCCCAGCCCGATAAAGTGGAAACCCGGCACATCCGTGACGCCGCGATTGAATTTCGGCTTGCCACGCGCGTCAAAGACATCGACCTCGATCCAGCCATAATCCGGGCGGAACCCGATTGCCCAGAGCACCGAAGTGATCCCTGTCTCCTTCAGATCCAGTTCCGTGCGCTCGCACGAAGGTTCCCAGACCTTGACAAAGGGCGGCTCCTCAGGCGCGTCGATGCCATTGCGGGCGATATAGCCGTCGATCTGATCACGGATGCCGACATAGCTGCGGTCGGCATCGTCGAGGTTCTTGGTCAGATCCGGCAGGAATTCCAGCTTGTGGCCCGCCATATTCGCCAGCGACCCATAAAGCTCCACCCCATGGTCGACATGCCATTTGCGCAGGTCGATCTCCTTGCCGCCATCGCGGCCCGACATGTAGTGATTGGTCTGGGTCAGCGCCTTGACCGGGTCGGGATGGGTGTCGATGGTGATCTTGTAGTGACCGGCATCGTGCAGCCAGTCGATGGCATCGCGGCCCCGGTACTTGCGCGGACTGCGCGGCGCGGGGCCGACAGCCAGATGCACCCCCCTGCCCGCACGCACGAAATCCTCCATGATCTGCACGCCGGATTGACCGGTGCCGACAATCAGAACGTCGCCGTCGGGCAATTGCGACGGGTTGCGGTAATCGACCGAATGCATCTGCACGATGGTCGGGTCCAGCGCCTCGGCATAGGCGGGCTCGATCGGTTTGTCGTAGCCGCCCGTGGCGATCACCACCTGATCGCAGGTCCAGGTGCCGACGCTGGTTTCCACCACATAGCCGCCCTGCGGATGATGGGCGATGCGTGTGACGTTGACATGCTCATAGATGTTCGGCTCGAAGGTCGCCGCAAAGGCATCTAGATAATCGGTGATCTCGGCGCGCAGCATGAAACCGTCGGGATCCTTGCCGCCGAACTCCTTGTCGTAGTGAAAGCCGGGAAGGCGGCACTGCCAGTTCGGCGTGACCAGGCAGAAGCTGTCCCACCGGTTGACGCGCCAGGAATGGAATTTCTCGTGGCGCTCAAAGACAACGCTTTCGATGCCTTTCGTCTTCAGCTGACAGGCCACCGACAATCCGGCCTGACCACCGCCCACGATGGCGACGGGGATATGCGGAATAGGCGTATCTTTCATGTTCTCGGTCCTTCTCATGTGATCGACAGGCAGGTGACTTGCGCGTCTGTCTGGCCCTCAAAATCAGCGACCCGCTGCTCGATCCTGTCGAGTTGCGCCATCGCCGAGGTGCAGGCGAAACCGTATTTGCGTCTCACCCGGTTCGAGGCACGTTCCATCGCGATGCGGGCGCGTTGCAGGAATTCGGGCATGGGATAGCTTTGCCCCGGCGTGAACAGCTCGGTGATCACGCTGGAGGGGGAATAGCAGCGCTCCTCGCTGCCATCGGGCCAGCGCAGGGTCCAATGCATCTCAGGCAAAAGCGGGCTCCTTTCGGGAAAGCGACAGATAGGGGGTTTGGGCATGATCCCAGAACAGCGCGGTCTCGCCGCCCCGTTGCAGGGTGAGTTGCGAGCCCTCCGTGACCCCGCCGATAGGATCCGCCCAGATGCCGCGCTTGCGGAAGGCAAGGCAGACCTCGGCGGCCTGCTCCGGCGCGACCGAAAGCAGGAAACCAAAACTGGGGAAACTGTGCAGCCAGCGTTGCAGCGGCACATCGGCAGGCGGTACGATCCGATCCAGATCCAGCACCATGCCCACCGAAGAGCTTTCGGCCAGCATCAGCGCCGTACCGGCAATGCCGCCCTGGCTGATGTCCTTGCCAGCCCTGAGCATCCCCCTTTCGGCCAGCTCGGGCAACAACGCCAGATCGCCCCGCAGCCGGTCATGCGGCGCGTCGAGCGCTGCGCAGAAATTGTCGAAATTCACGTAACGGCCCCGATGGTCGATCGCCGCCAGCAGCACATCGCCGGGATGCGCGTCGAAACTGGTCACCGGCGTTTGCGCCTTGCCCAGCACCGATACGGCAAGGTTCAGTTCAGAGGCGGCAAAATTGGTATGGCCGCCGACCAGTGGCACGCCATAAGCCTCGGCAGCATCGCGCAGCCCCTTCATCAGGGGCGCGGCGGCCTTGGCATTTGGCGCCCAGACCTGATCAATCAGCGCAGTGGCCCGCCCGCCCATGGCAGCGATGTCCGACAGGTTCACCATCACCCCGCACCAGCCCGCAAACCACGGATCGGCCGCTACGAAAGCGGGGATAAACCCCTCGCCCGCCAGCAGGTCAAAACCCTCTGCCGTTTCGATCATCGCGGCATCGTCGCCCGGTGCGCCAGCCCCATCGCCGGTCAGGCCCAACATCCCCGTCGCCTGCGCGATCCCCAGCTTGGAGCGGATCGCGGGATGGGCGCGCAGGGCCTCGGCCAGATCTGCCAGCGTGTCGGTCATGCCCGGCGACCCGGCTTCATGAACCAGCCCGCGGCCGGGTCTTCGCAGGGCGGATAGAAGGACAGATCGGCAGACATCCTGGCATGGGGCACCCCATGCAGCGTGACCTCCTCCAGAACCGTCCATTTCAACCGGCGGAACAATGGCACGTTCTGCATCTGCACATGCGCCAGAAAGGCATCGCAGCCGCGCGCGTTCGCGGTGCAGACCGCCAGCCGGATCAGTTCGGTCCCCAGCCGCCCGACCTGCCGGAAGTCGCTGTCCACCGCCAGCCGCGAGCCCCACCACAGGCCGGGGCGTTCCTCGTGGATGCGCACGGTGCCCACCACCTGATCGGCTTCATGCGCATAGGTCGAGAGCGCCACAAGATGCGTGGCGACAAGGTCGATCTCATCGCGGTCATGGGTACGGAAAATCCGCTGTTCCTCAACAAAGACCCGGCGGCGCAGCGCCTCGGCCCCGCGCGCCTCAAAGGGTTTCGAAGCCGCGCGAATGTAGTAGCCGGGGCACTGGAACTGGCGGTGCTCAAGCTCGATCATGCCGGTACCTTCAGCTTTTCATAGGTAGACAGCGCCGAGCAGGCACCGCATTTGCCACAGCCCGCCTTGATGTCCTCGGAGCGAATGCCTGCCCGCACGATCATCTCGCCCAGGGGCCGCAGGATCGAGGCCATGAACTCGGGCTTTGGCGCGGGATGGCTTTCCAGCGGCGTGCCCGAGATCGGCACGAAGGGCACGACGAAGGGATAGACCCCCATGTCACAGAGCTTCTGCCCCATCTCCAGGATCGCCTCGCTCGTGTCGCCGAGACCGGCAAGGATATAGGTGGAGACCTGCGCGCGGCCAAAGACCTTCACCGCCGCCTCGAAACTGGACATGTATTTCTCTAGCGGCACGGTGGCCTTGCCGGGCATGATACGCTCGCGCACTTCCTGCGTGACGGCTTCCAGATGCATGCCGAGCGCGTCAATGCCCGCATCCTTCATGCGCTGATGCCAGATGTCATCGTCGGGCGGCTCGCACTGGCCTTGCAGCGGCAGATCGACAGCCGCCTTGATCGCCCGCGCGCTTTCCACCATGACCGCCGCGCCGCGATCCTTGCCCTTGGGCGTGCCGGTGGTCAGCACCATATGTTTGATCCCGTCCAGCTCCACCGCCGCCTTGGCGACCTCGGCCAGTTGGTCTGGCGTCTTATGCGCGATGGTGCGGCCTGCGGCGAGGCTCTGGCCAATCGCGCAGAACTGGCAGGTCTTCTTGCGGCTCTCGTAGCGGATACAGGTTTGCAGCACGGTCGTGGCCAGCACGTCGCGCGAATGCAGCGTGGCAATGTGACTGTAGGGCACGCCATCGGCGGTTTTCAGGTCATAGAACTTCGGCCGCATGGGAAAGCGGACCCTGGCAATTTCCGCACCATCACGTGTGACGCGGGACTGGCCCTTGGCGTCCGGCGGCTCCACCAGGAAGGGCGATTCAAAGGCGGGCGCAGTGTGTACCGGCACCATGACGGTGGTGTCCCCGATGGTCACAGCCTTGTGGTCCGAAGGCCCTGCCCCGCCGCGCCGCGCCTCGTGACCCGCGCGCGGATCGACCAGCCGCATGCCGTGGGATTGAAGATCGTTAATCAGGTCGGCGTCAGACATTGCTCGGCTCCTTTTCATCGAGATCCGAATAGACGGGAGGTTGCGGCGCAGGTGCTGCACCAAAGGCCACGCGCGTTTCGGCGGGGCGGGTGTCATGCACCAGATGCAGCAGTTCGGGGCGCGCGTAATGGCCGACACTGTCCATCATCCGCTTGCGCTTGGTGATCAGCTTCATGTCCAGGTCGGCAATCAGGATTCCCTCGCCCTCGGTCAGCGGCTCGGCCAGATGACGACCCTCAGGCGAGATGATGCAGGTCATGCAGCCGTCACGCATCGCCTTTTGCAGTTTCGGATCGGGGTGCAATGACTGGATCTGCTCCTCGGTCAGCCAGCCGGTTGCATTGACCACGAAACAACCCGCCTCCAAGGCATGATGGCGCATGGTGACCTCGATCTGTTCGCCAAAGATCGGCCCGACAAGACTGCCCGGAAAATGTGCTGCGTGAATTTCCTCGTGCTGGGTCATCAGCGCATAGCGGGCCAGCGGGTTGTAATGCTCCCAACAGGCCAGCGCGCCAACGCGGCCCACCTTGGTCTCGACCACCTTCAGCCCGGCGCCATCACCCTGACCCCAGACCATCCGCTCGTGATAGGTCGGCGTGATCTTGCGCCGTTTCAGCGCCAGCGTACCGTCGGCGTCAAAAATCAGCTGTGTGTTGTAAAGCGACCCGTGATCGCGTTCGTTCACCCCCAACACGACAACAACGCCGCGTTTGCGTGCGGCTTCGGCTACGGCCTGGGTTTCGGGCGAGGGCACGACAACCGCCTGATCGTACAGTTCCAGATGTGCGGCCCCCTGCTGCACCGGCGGCAGCACGAATGAGAAATAGGGATAATAGGGCACAAAGGTTTCGGGAAACACGATAAAGTCCGCCCCCTTCTCGGCCGCTTCGGCGATCGCGTTCAGAACGCGCTCTATGGTGCCCGCACGGCCTGTCAGGTCCGGCGCGATCTGCACGGCGGCGGCGCGAATGGTGTCGGTTCTCATGATCTGGCTCCCCTGCTGCGCATTGTCGGAGGCCGCGCCGACAGGCGACGCGGCCCGGCTGGATCACACCGTCCAGGTATCGAGGATGAAAGCGTTGTCCTTGCGGTGCAGCAGGATGCAGTCGAGCACGTCCTGCGGCGCAATCGGCACGATGCCCGGCAGCAGCGCCGGTTCGCCATGGCCATAGAGCGCCTGAAGACCAAAGCGGCAGCAATAGATCTTGCCCCCCTCGCCCATGAACTTCTTGAGGTTGGCGGCAAAGTTCTGATGACCGGGGAAGGCTTCGTCGCCCAGCGTCGGGAAACCGCGCTGGATGCCCAGCGTCACGCCGGGGCCGTAGAGCAGGATCGAAGTCTCAAATCCTTTACGTTGCAGGCGGATCGCCTGCAGAATGTTGACCAGACCGATGGAGCCTTCGAAGGCAACTGTATGGAAGGTGACAAGCGCCTTCTCACCTTCATCGGCCTTGACGTCCTCAAAGACCTTTTCTTCGTAATCCACAAAGAAATCGCCGTCTTTATGGGCTTCTTTTGTAACTGCGGGCATCCTGTATCTCCTGTTCCTTGGATGCACCTACCCTGTTCCCGATACCCGACACCTCGCAATACTGCAGTCATTTATGAATCAATTATGCATACAATAATGCATCTATTTGGTGATTTTTTGAGCATTTCCACCGCGCCCTGTTGCATTCTGCAGCGCAGTTTTGATCCCGCGAACCCCCCTGCCGCGACATGCGGCGCGACGGCGCAGCGATTTCCATACAATCCGCTTCAATCCTGACGAATCATTCCATGTCAGCGAAGAACAACCGACACAGCCAACAGCAAGCAGGTCATAAGACGCGGATCATCGCGGACACTTTCAACGAGCACCGGCATCGCATTTCGGGCATTTCCGGTGTAGCTACCGTTGAGAGATGTACGCATATCCCGAGGGACATCTTGGTGGCTTCCACCTTCGACGTCATGGACCCGTCTTTTATCGGGTCGGGGCGTGACAGGCTCCGATTCCGCATTTTTGACTGCATCAATATGACATACATTACTGACATTGCATTTAAACTGTGGCGTTCTCGATCCCTTTTCGGCCGAATTTTGCCGCTGGAACCTCCAGCCAAACACGCGAGCTCCGGCCACGGGGATGAACGCAGGGGCCAGACATTGACCGCACTCTGCTTCCCCGCCATAGTTCTTGAACACTGTCCCACCGCTGAAAATGTATGCTTATTGTCTGCATTTCAGCAAAAGTGTGCTGCACTCATCTCGCGCCATACATCGGATCCCGCAATGCCACCCACACCGAACAGGACGCTCCCGCCGCTTAATCCGCTCAAGGCCTTTGAGGCCGCCGCACGGCACAACAGCCTTACGGTTGCTGCCGAAGAACTGAACGTCAGTCAGGTTGCCGTCAGCCGGCAGGTGCGCGTGTTGGAAGACTATATGGGCGTCACCCTGTTCCGCCGCCTCAATCGCGGAATTGAGCTGACCCGCGAAGGTGTGCTGTTGTTCAAGGGCATAGCGAAGGCGTTTCAGGACATCGAGGACACGACGAAACATGTCTCGCGCAGGGATCAACGCAATATCCTCGCAATTCAATCATATGTGACCTTTTCGCGCGGTTGGCTGATGCCAAGGCTCGGCGATTTTCACGCGGCGCACCCCCGGATCGAAGTGCGTCTCTCCTCCTCGCCCGAAGCGGCGGATTTCGATACCGACAATCTCGACGCAGCCATTCGCGGTGGCGACGGCAACTGGCCCGGTCTGCATGCCGAGAAACTGGCGGATATGGAACTGATCCCCGTCTGCTCGCCCAGCTTTCTCGCGGCGCATCCGCTGAACAGGATCGAGGATCTCTCTCAGGTGAAACTGCTGCATTCCATGGCGCGCCCCAAGGACTGGCCGGCATGGCTCGCCTCAGTTGGCGCGCCCCTCACCCCCAAAAACCGGCTGCTGTTCGAGAACAGCTCCCTCGCTTACGAAGGGGCGCTCATGGATCTGGGCGTCGCGATCGCGAACCGCTATTTTGTACAGACCCAGTTGAACGCGGGAACGCTGGTCACCCCATTTGACCACAGCTGCCAGACCGGTGAGAGTTATTATCTGACCTGGCCAAAGGACGAACCGCCTTCTTCGCCGCTGCTGAAATTTCTGGACTGGATTCGCATCCACTTCGCACCCGATGATACCCCCTCTGCCGATGTTATCAGCGATCAGATCGTGGACGAAGCCGCCTCCAATCCAGGAGTTTGATCAAGGTACGGGAGGGGGCCGATACAGACCTTCAAATCGCTGATTTCAGCAGCAGCAACCCTTGCGGGGACCGACGATGCGCATATGCCCCGGAAAGGTCAGTCTGACCAGACAGAAGAACTGGCTTCGCAGGGTTTGCGGCGCTCACTGGATAAGTGCGACCAGCGGAAGATCTTTCCCAGGTTGGCGAAAACTTTGCGACACTACCCTGTGCGGCCCTCTGGCAGCCGGTTCCGCAGGTTAGCTAAGCGCCTGAAACTCCACGCGGCGGTTTTCCTCTGCCTTGGGATCAGCAGCATTGAAAGGAAAGCGCTCTCCCAATCCGACGGTTTCCAGACGCTTGGGGTCAATGCCGCAGTTCTCGATCAGGTGGCGGGCCACTTCCTTGGCGCGCAGGATTGACAGACGTTCGTTATAAGCGTCGCTGCCGGAGGTGTCAGTGTGCCCGACGATGCGGATCAGATTGAGGTCGCTTTCCTTGAGAACCGTGCACATCTTTGCGAGCTTCGGCGTTTCCTCGGCTGAGAGCGCAGCGGAATCAAAGCCGAACTTGATACGCAGGTTGACCTGAAGTTCGGGGTCGAGCTGGCCAAAAACAAGCGGCTTGTTGGGATCGCTTACTGCTGCGGTCGTCACGACGGTGTCATCGGTGCTGGGGCTTGTTTCAGCCGTCGTTGTGTTGGTCGTGGTGCTATCCGTTTGCGTCGTGCTTTCGGTTGCAACCGTTGTTGTCCCTTCGTTTGCGACCGTGGTTGCCTCTTCGGCGGTGACCGTGGTTGCTTCTTCCGCGGTGGCCGTGGTTGTTGCTTCCGCGGTGACGTCATCGACAGTGATCAGCTTCAGACCACGGGTCGCGCCCAGACCGTTCGATTGCGCCTCGCTGAAAACTTCGCGCTGGTGTTCGAACAATTTCTTCAGTGCCTCAACGCTCAGATCCTCCTGCGCGGCGGCACGTGACGCGAAGAGAGCAGTGAACAGGGCGAGCATCAGTAATCTTGCGATGGAAAATGACATGGCAGGCCTCGAGGGAAAAAAGATTTTGTATGCCCGCAATGGTAGGCTATCCTGAGCCTGAATTCAATTCAGACATTCTTACAGAGGCGACATATGATATTCGCCATCGAGCTTTTCGTCTGTGGCCGCGCCGCGTCTTCGAGGTTGACGTGACTGCCCCGATCACGCGGGTTCCCCGGATCATGCCCCTGCCCCCCACTTTTTCGGGCGCGGGGATGACCCATGCCGGTCTGGTACGGGAACGCAACGAGGACGCGATCCTTACCGATCCGGGCGGCACCCTTTGGGCAGTGGCCGACGGAATGGGCGGCTATGGCAATGGCGATGTCGCATCCGACATCGTGATTGAGACATTGTCCCGGGTGCCCGAGCAGGCGCTGCCGGGGGCCGCCTTGCAGGCCAGCCTGCGCGAGGCGAACGACAGCATCTGCAGGGCGGCGGCGCGCGGCGCTGGCAGCATGGGGGCAACTGCGGTCGCGCTGATGATACAGAATTCCGTGGGCACGGTGGCCTGGGTTGGCGACTGCCGTGCCTATCTGTTGCGAGGCGAGGCGTTGCGGCTGCTGACCCATGATCACACGGTCGTGCAGGACATGGTGGATCGCGGCCTGCTGGACCCGGCAGAGGGCTACCACCATCCCGAAAGCCATGTGGTGACCCGCGCGGTCGGCTATGAGCGGGATCTGGAAATCGACAATATCTCGGTGCCTTTGGTGCAGGGGGATCGGCTGCTGCTTTGCAGTGACGGGCTGACAGCATGCCTGAGCGATCAGGACATCACCAGCCACATGCGTCAGGCGACCGGACCGCAGACGCTGTGCACATCGCTGGTCACGGCAGCACTGGAAAAGGGTGCACCCGACAACGTGTCGGTCGTCGCCGTCTTTGCCGGGGGGCCATAGGCCATGCGCGAGGGTATGCTGGTCGGACCCATCATCGTCGCCATCGGGCTTGTCATGGCTGCAATTGCCTTTGCGGTGGTGGGGGCGGTGCTGAAAACCGCCGATGCGACCAGCGAAATCCGCCTGTCGCGCAACGAGGCGCGGATCGCGGAACTGGACAGTGAAGTGCAAAGCCTGCGGTCAGAGCTGTCGGACGCACAGACCGAGCTGGCGCGTCTGGCGGAAGAACAGGCGATGGCGGTATCGCGCGCGCCTGTGGCGGACAGCCAGTTGATGGTCGTGACCGCGCCGGAAATCACCGGCGAAGACGAGGCGGATGACCACCCCGGCATCGAACAGATGACCGAAGTTGGCACCCTGGACAAATCCGCGTTCAATAAAGGGATCACCCAGCCACGAAACCGCGTGATGCTGGAATTGCTGGGGCACCCGCGCAGCAGCTATTCCACGGATTGCCAGTCCGTCACCCAGCCCAAACTCAAGTCGTTGCTGGAAACCCGTCAGGTCGGGCCGCTTCGCGTGACGATGATCAAGCCCGCACTGGATTCGCTGGAACGCATTCTGGCCAAGCTGAAAGCATCCGAGCCCGAGATCCATGATGCCCTCGGGACCGCCGGTGCGATGTGCGCGCGGCTGATCCGGGGGTCGCGCAGCTCCGTGTCGAACCATTCCTGGGGCACGGCCATTGACGTCAAGCTCGAAGGGCGACTGGACGGGTTCGGGGACGGAGGCACGCAGTTCGGGCTGATCCTGCTGGCGGAATTGTTCAACGAGGAAGGCTGGTATTGGGGGGCGACCTACAACCGCGAAGATTCGATGCATTTTGAAGTGGGTGTCGAAACGCTGAGCCGCTGGCAAGCGGAAGGCAAGCTCTGACCGATGGCGCGTGGCCCGGCATCCTCCCTGACTGAAAACGCATTCGACCAAGCGGCGCGGCCCGTACTGGACTGGATCGGCATGTTTGACCGCCATGCCCGGCACGATGTGCGCGTGATCGTCGATGAGGCAGCGCGTGAGTTGAAAACTTTCGAAAGGGCTCTGACCGGCGCGGGTATACCCGCCCATGCCATCAAACCGGCGCGATTGGCACTGGCCGTTCTGATGGATGGGCAGGCGCGGTCGACCAGGGGGCTGCCGTTGGGGGGCTGGTCCGTGCTGGCAACCCGGCAGCTGTTCGAAGGCCACGACATGACGATGGCGCGGATCCGGGATTTTCGGGAAACCGCATTGAAAAACGGTGCGGAATACGCCGACCTTGCTGCATTTCTGGGTCGGATGATCGACCGTGCCGAGGTCCGCCGCCACGGTCACCGCGCCCTCGCATCGGGTGGCTGGGGCTGGAAAGTGACCGTTTTCGTCACCTTGCTGGCCCTTGGTTTGGCCGGATACGCGGTCTTTCTGGAGTATCGGTTCCATGCAGCGCTGCGCACGGCCTTTGACGCAGAGGCATTGGAGATCGGCCTGGACCGGCCGCAGGAAGGTTCCGAACTGGTGCGCAGGCTTGACGCGATGAAGGCCGCGGCAGACCGTGTGTCCGACGCGGCGGCGCGTGCGCCGCTGAAGCGGGCGCTGCGTTTGCCGGTACTGGACAGCGAAACCCACGCCACCGGTACCTATCTTGCCGCCGTGAACGCGCAGGTGCCGGCCGCCATCGCAGGCGCCATCGAAACGGTGCTCGCGACCGAAGGCGACGGATTGAACCTTTACGATGCCTTACGGGCCTGGGCGGTGCTTTCCGGGGACGATACCTGGCATCCGGCCTGGCTTGCCGGGTGGCTGACCGATCACGGCGCCGCGCTGGGTCTGGACGGGTTGGCGCGTCATGTGGCTGCATTGCAGGGTCCGACCGGGAATCTGGTGCCGCAGGATCAGGTGGTGATGGATCAGGCGCGCGCCTTTGCCGCGGAACCGACGGAGCCTGCACGGGCCTGGCTGGAACTGAAGCGCGCCCCGGAAACAGCGGCGCTGGCGTCGTGGTATCCGGATGTGGCGGTGCCCGGCATGGCAGTGGTTTTCGTGCGGCGATCCGGGGTGGAGGTAACCGCCCCCCTGCCTGGTCTGTTCACTGCAAAGGGATGGGATCATGCACGCAATTTCGGGATCGGCGGGGCCGTACAGAAGGCCCGTGCAATGGCACCTGTCATCACCGGACAGACCCTGCCAACGGAAAATCGGTCGCCCGACCTGCTGGCCGATCGGCTGTTGAACGAAACCGTTGCTGTCTGGCAGGCATGGCTGGCCGACCTGCGCGTGCGTCCTTTCGCGCAGCGCGAGACGGCAATCCTGGTGTCCGGCGCGCTGGCCCAGAACAATGACCCGATCAGCAGGTTGCTGCGCGAGGTCTGGGTGCAGGTCGGCGGCGAGGATCGCACGCGCAGCCACGCCCAGCAGTTGCGGCTGGCGACGGTGTTCGGTCCGACGATCCAGTATCTTGATCAGGGACGCATGGCCGAGATTGCGCGGTTGTTTTCGACGCTGAACGTGGCGCTTGGAGCGATCGACGTGAACCGCAAGCGCGGCACTGAACGGTTGATGTCGGTGCAGGACCGGGCGCGGTCGATCGCGGCGCTGGGTGCGGCTCCCCGGATCGTCGTGCAGATTGCCGAGGATGTTCTGGCCCAGTCCAGCCTGCCCGAGGCAGACAGCGGTGACGATCCGCTGACGCGGGTCTGGCAGCGCGAGGTATTTCCGCTGTGCCGCGACGGTGTGATGGGCCGATATCCGTTCGGCCCCGGGGCAGATGCGGCGCTGGCGGACGTCACGGCGCTGTTCGGTCCACAGGGCGCGATCACGACTTTCCTTCAAAGCGCGGCGCGGCCGTTTCTGGAAACCGGCGAAAGCCCCTGGCGCTGGAAACCGGAAGCACGGTTTGCAGGGCTGAACCTTGAAAGTGCGGTGTTTCTCGAACGGGCCGCGGCGATCTCCCGGGGGCTGTTCAACGAGGCGGGAGAGATGCGGCAGGATTTCACGCTGAGCGCGCTGGCAGAACGCGGGCAGACCCTGTTTGCCATCGGCGGAGAGGCCGCCCCGGTGCGTGCCCGCGGCGAAACTGCGACGCTGAGTTGGCCAGGCCCTGCGCCGCAGGCCGGTGTCGAGGTCAGTTTTCGCGAATCTGCCGATGCGGCGCGGATACAGCAACCGGGACCATGGGGCCTGCTACGCCTGGTCGACGGGGTACGATTGCGGCTGCGCGACGATGGCGCGCGGGTGTTGCTGGATCTGCGCACCACCTCGGGCCGCGTCTTCCTGAACATGTCGTTCACGGAACCGGTGAATCTGATATCCGCCCGCCGCTTGCTGAACGATTTCTCCTGCCCGCCGGCGCTTTGAACATTTCCCGCCCTTTGCCTCGCAAACTGTGCGATGGCATCGCCGGTCAGGCAGGCGCGCAAGTCCCTGGATACTTGCTATTTCGGACAAGGTGCAAAATGCTGTATACTGGCCAGGTTCCTTTTCATTTCGTTCATATATTCAACGCACTGACCAAAGGAGACCCAAGATGTCTTCGGATCGCTTTACGATTCTAAAAACCCCGCTGCCCGACCGTGACCGCGAACCGGCGCTGCTGTTCGCGAAAATGAGCGGCGAGGATGCAATTTCCGCGCCTTTCCGGTTCGAGCTGACCTGTCATAGCTCCGACCCCGATATCGTTGCCAACGACCTGCTGGGGGAACCCGTCAGCCTGAGCGTCCTGCGGGCGGGTACAACCGATGCCTACCGGTATTTTCACGGGCTGGTCGACGAATTCTCGTTTCAGGATCTCAGTGTCAGCGAAGGGTTCTATGTCTATCGCCTGGTGTTGCGCCCGGCGGTCTGGTTTCTGGGCCGACAATTCGACAACCGCATCTTTCAGCACAAAAGCGTGCCCGAGATCGTCGAGGACGTGCTGGGGGAGGCAGGCGTCACCGATTACAGGCTGGACCTGACCGGCAGCTATCCCAAACGCGAGTACTGCGTGCAATACGGCGAATCCAACCTGGCTTTTGTGCAACGGCTGCTCGAACACGAGGGGATATTCTACTATTTCGAATTCGAAGACGGCAAACATTGCATGGTCATTGCCGACGCCAGCAGCGATCTGGCGCCGGTCGGGGATGTCTCAGAGATCACCTATGAACCCGATGCATCGGTGATTCACCGTAACGTCGGTATCCTGACCGGAATGCGGCGCAGCGACGAGGTGGTGACCGGTGCCTATGCGCAGACCGACTATGATTTCGAGGCCCCCTCGTCCGATTTGATGGCGCTGTCGGAAATGCTCAAGGAACATGCCCTCGACGATGCGGAGCAATACAGCTATCCCGGCACCTACATCGACCACGGACGCGGCAAGGATCTTGCGGATATCCGGCTTACAGCCCGTCAGGTGCCGGCGCACAATGTTCACGCCGTGTCGACAGAGGCGCTGCCGATGGCAGGGGCGATGTTCAAGATTGTCGGTGCCACGCGCGAGGCCGAGAACGACAAGTTCTTCGTGCGGGCAATGACATTTGAAGTCGTCGATGCCAATTATTCGGCGGGCGACAGCCGCACGGAAACCTCCGGGTTTGTCGCCCACTACAGCCTTTTCCCGCTGTCAGTCCCGTTCCATCCCCCCTATGTGACACCGCATCCGCGCATGCGCGGGCCGCAGACGGCAGTGGTGGTCGGCCCCGCAGGCGAAGAGATTCATACCGACCAACATGCCCGCGTGAAGGTGCAGTTCCACTGGGACAGGCTGGGCGGCGACGACGAAAGCTCATCCTGTTTCGTGCGGGTCAGTGCAGCCTGGGCAGGGTCCGGATGGGGATTCATCCAGATCCCCCGGATCGGACAGGAAGTGATCGTGGATTTTCTGGAAGGCGATCCGGATCAGCCGATCATCACCGGGCGGGTCTATAACGCCGAACAGATGCCGCCCTATGATCTGCCCGCAAATGCCACGCAATCGGGGTGGAAATCCAATTCTTCGCCCGGCGGCGGAGGTTGGAACGAGCTGCGTTTCGAAGACAAGGCCGGGTCGGAAGAGGTCTATTTCCAGGCACAGAAGGACCATAATGAACTGGTCAAGAACAACGAAGCGCGACACATCGGCAATGATTTCAGTGAAGAAGTTGTCAATGACGCGACCCAGTGGGTCGGTCACGACCGGACCGAGATGGTGGACAACAACAAATCCACCACCGTCGGCGTCGACCGGACCGTCAGTATCGGTAACAACGACACGGAAACGGTGGGGGTGGACAGGTCGCTGTCCGTCGGGTCGAACGAGACCATCAGCGTCGGTTCCAATTCGACCGAGACGATAGGTGCCAATCATACCCAGACCGTGGGCCTGAACCAGGCGATTACCGTTGCTGTCGCCCGCGTTGACACTGTGGGTGCGGCGGAAACCCGGACCGTTGGCGCGGTCCAGACCAATACCATCGGTGCCTCGCGCAGTGTCACTGTTGGTGCCGGTCAGGATCATACGGTCGGCGCCGGGGACAGTTGGACCATCGGCGCGGATCAGAAAGTGGAGATCGGGGCCGCTCAGTCGGTTGAAATCGCGGCGGACCAATCGGTCAAGGTGGGCGGCAGCATGGCCGAGGCGATTGCCAAGGATAAATCCGCCACGATCGGGGAGAACCTGAGCATCGAAGTCGGCAAGACCATATCGATCAAGGCGGGGGACGAAATCACTCTGGTCTGCGGCGATGCCAAGTTCCAGATGAAAAAGGACGGAACCATCGTGATCGAAGGCAAGGATATCACGATCAAGGCCAGCGGCAATATCGTTGAAAAGGCGGGCGGTGATATCACCCAGAAAGGCAGCAAGATCAACATGAACTGATGCCTGCCATCAGGCCCCGAAAAGGCGCGTGATCACCGCTTCCGGCCCTTCCGGGAGGGTCCCGCGTTGCCACAGGGCGGGCGATGCCAAGGCAGGTGCCCCGGGTTCCGGCCCCGGGATGTTGGCCAGGCCCGCAACCAGGTCATCGGCAGACCTGGCATTCAGCAGCACGGGATATACCTGATCCGCCCAACGGTCCGCTTCAGCCAGGGCCGCGGCATTCAAACCGACACATGCCGCAATCGGAAAGGCACGATCTGCCGCATCCCGGCTTGGCAGAATACACAGCAGCAAATCGCCATTTGGCCCCTTGATGACCCCCCGCAACCCTTCGCTGGGCCAAAGATCCGGCGTCGCCGCATGTTGCGACAGTTTCGCGGTAAGGAACCGATCCACAACTGGCCGCACCCCGGGCCTGAGCCCGCGCCCTATGAAATCTCCGGCAGTGGGCAGCTTGCCAAAAAATCCGGTTTCCGGATGCACCGCCTTCAAAATCCGCGCGGGCAGCTGAAACCCGAGAACATCGTCAGGTCGAACGGGTTTTCGACAGAGTTGGCCCGCAGGTTGAACTGCGCCGCAAATTGCCCCGCACCAAGCGACAGGTTGAACACCTCCGGCAGGGCTGTCTTTGACAGCCGCCCCTTGCGGATCAGCCGCAGGAAGGCCCAGCTGCCTGTTTCGGAGGTAATCAGTTCCGAGGTTCCATCAACCGGCGCGAAGGTCAACGTGATCATGTTGGTCCCGTCCGGCCCCGGCCAGGTCATCGGCGTCGGCCGCGTCGCCGCGTTGAAGTAGCTTAGCACCTGACCATCGACATTCAGCGTGACCCGGCTGGCATTGCCGCTCAGATCCTTGGGTTCAAGGTTGAAAGCCATGACCGGACCCGCGCCCCCCGGAAACAGCGCATCGCGCATCGAACGGGCGTTTTCAAAAGGCTGCAACAGACTGGCGTCCAGCCCGAAATCCGATCGCCACTGCCAGGGGCGCACGGTCGTGTCGACATAGGCCAGCAGATGGCTGTCGATATAGGCGTCGATCAGCCCGCCGCGCCCGAACAGGCGTGAGAAATCCAGCGTGTTCACGTCGATCTGACTGGATTGATCAAACGGATACCGCCCTGACGTGGCAGAGACGCAGAACGGCATGACGTCGGCCCGCCACCTGGCGTTAAGCTGGGCAATCACCGCCTCGCGGGTCACGCTGATTGTGTCGCCCGCAATCCCCGCGATCCAGTCGTCGATAGGGTCCGGCAGGCCGTCCGCCTCGTTCGCGATGGCCCCGGTCAGTTGCGGCAGGCCACCCCGTGCCAGCAGCGCCGCCTGCGGATCCGGACTGGCCGCGACGGTCTGCATTTCGTTCGACAGCGCCGTCAGGGCGGCAACGGCATCGTCCAGCAATGGCGGCTGGCCATCGACTTCTTCCACAGTGTTGCGGATCGGGGCGAAATGCTGTGACACGGGTGTTCCGGGCGGATCAGGCGGCGGCCCGGCGTCACCGCCACCAGCGCCGAGAATCCGGTTCCCCTTTTTCACCAGCTTGCCGATTTTCCCGAGTTTCGACGCCGCCCGCAATCCGGCGGCCTTGGCAGCATCATTACCCCCCTCGCCGTCCTGCACGACCCTTGCCAGATGGGTCTCCTCGACAACCGCCAACAAAAGCCGTTTCAAAGCGCTGTCGGCAGAGGAGAGATCCTTGAGGTTCTGACGCGCCTGCACCAGGTTGCCGATTGGGGTCAGGCGGATGTCCCGCAGGAAACCGTCCCATTGGGCAATGAAATCATCGTAGTAGAGCTTGAGGATATCCGTCTCCAGGGTCTCAGTATCGGCTTCGCTGCTTTCGGCGCAGCCGCCGGCGAATACGGCGCGATCCAGCGTCGCCTGCCCCGCCACAATGGGGACCAAAGGCAGGACGGCGTCGTGAAATCCCTTGTAGGTGAAGGCACCCGGCAGGCCAACGCGCAGGGTCTTTTCTGACAGGCGGGTCAGGACACGCGTGCCGTTCGGGCCGGTTTTTTCGGCCGGAATCCAGTCGGGCAATCCGGCCACCGAGGGATCGGCGCGGAGGCTGCGGTAGGCGCGCACGGCCAGAGGAATGGTGCAGATGCTTTCAAGGGCGACCGAAATCAGCGCAGGGTCGGGTTCGATCTTGTTCTCTTCACGCGCCATCCGGGCCAATGCGCTCAACTGGTGGTCGATCGCCTCGTCGGTCGGAAAGGGGTTGATCAGGGCAAAGTCGGGCAACACGGTCTGCCACCAGAGCCCCAGAAATTCCTCGTCATAAGGGGCCTTGCCGGTCAGCATCTGATAAGATTTCAGCGCGCCCAGAAGGAATTCGGGATCCCGGCTGTGCCGCCACATGGTTGCTTCCAACAAGGCGACCATGCGCGGTTCCAGGATGTTGCGCAGCGTGTGGTCGTAGGTCATGCGCTGGACTTGTGCCAGTTCCGGCTCCGCCGTCGGTCCAAGGATGGTTAACGGTCCGCCTGCGACATCCGTCGATGCCACCAGCGTTTCGTTCGCGGCCTCAAGCGCCAGGTTGAGGTCAAGCGGATCGGTGGGGGCCTGCCGCGCGGCGACGTTGGACAGACGCGCGGAGAGCGCCGTCAGCTGCCGTTCCTGGTCCGTCAGCCCACCGGAATAACGCAGGTAGGAAAACAGGAACAACGTGCCAAGGATCATTGTAATCAGCACCGCTCCGGCCAGTGTGCCACGCCAGACCCAGCGGCGGCGCTCCTCGGCGCGCGGGTCAAAGCGGCCAAGACCAGCCTCGGGGAAGATCACGTCGGTCAGCAGATTGCGCAGGAAAAATGACCGCTTTTCGCCGTGGCGGCGCGTCTCGGCCTGTGGCGGGGTCAGACCCAGCGAAGTGACAATGCCAGCCAGCATCCGGTCGATAGGCGATCCTTCCTGCGTGGCGGAGGTAAAGTAATAGCCGCGCAACCACGGGCTTTCCTCGTAGCGGCTTTCGCCGAATACGGCCTCGATCAGCACCTTGAGCGGGCCGGTCAACTGATCCATCTGCGACGGGAAACGGAACACTTCGGCGCGTCCCGAAAGCGGCAGATCATCCGATATGCGTGCAACCAGACGTTCCTCCATCGCCACTTGCAGCACCTGAGCCTCGCGTTCGACCGTGACGGTATCGACCCGGTCGGCCGTGGGCAGCGTGGCGCCCCAGACCTGTTCGCGCTCGCGCGAGTTCAGATCGCCGAAGAACGCCTCGAACCCCGGCACCAGGTCAGCCTTGGTGATCATGAGGTAGACCGGCAGGTTCATCTCAAGCTCTTCGCGCAGTTCGGTCAGGCGTTTGCGTATCTCGCGGCCGTGTTCGCGGATCGACACGTCGTCGCCTGCCAGTTCCTGCACCGACAGCGTCAGGATAACCCCGTTCAGCGCCCGGCGACCCCGGTGTTTTTCAAGCAGCTTCAGGAATCCCTTCCATTCCGCCGCATCCGCATCCGGGTCGCTTTGCTGCTGGACGTACCGCCCGGCGGTGTCGATCAGCACCGCGTCCTCGGTAAAGAACCAATCGCAATTGCGCGTGCCGCCAATGCCTTTCAGATCGTCAGAAAGGTCGATGGGGAAATGCAGGCCGGACTGGCGCAGCGCGGTCGTCTTGCCCGTGCCGGGAGGCCCGATGATCAGGTACCACGGCATGTCGCGCAGAAACTTGCGCCCGCCGAGTTTCGAGCGCTTCATCTGTTCAAGGATGTCCTGAAACTTGGCGTTTACCTCGGCGATGTTTTCCTCTCCGGGGGCCGCCTGCGCTTCGGGTGGCGGCGCGGCCAGTTCCGACACGAAGGCGCGGTTGGCGCGCGCGGCGCGCAACTGGCGGATCAGCATCGACAGCAGCCACAGGATGATGATCACGCCGATCACCACGATACGCACCATGTCAGATGCCAGCGGGGCGGCATCGCCAACACTGATCAGGGGGCCATAAAGCCAGATCAGCACGCATAGGACAGCGATGCCGATGAAGGTCCACAGCATGCGGGAAAACAGGATGCTCAGTATCTTTTTCAGAAATCCCATCGCTCAGACCTTCTTTTGCAGGACGATCTCTACCCTGCGGTTGCGGGCGCGGCCCTCTTTGGTGTCGTTGCCGGCGATGGGTTCGTGATGCGCCTTGCCTTCGGAAGCGACCAGTGCGGCGGGGACACCGGCCTGCACCAGGATGTCAGCGATGGTTTTGGCGCGGGCTTCGCTGAGCCCCTGGTTCGACTGGAACGGATTGGAACGTTGGACCGGGACGCTGTCAGTATGGCCGATAACCCGGACCTGTCCGATGAATTCCTGGTTTTCGATGATCACTTTGGCAATGGATGCGATCAGCGGCCCGTAGCCGTCGTTCAGTTCCGCCTTGGCGGACCGAAAAACCTCGGGGTTGGAACCCTGCACGACGACGACGGCGATGGACACGTCCTCGCGCCCGGTCAGGGCCGAGGCGGTGTCCCTGGGCGCAGCTTCGGCAAAGAGCGGCAGCAGTTCCAGCACCAGCGGCTCAATGGTCAGTTTCGGCGTGTCGAGCGTTTCGATCACCGGGCGAAAGATATCCGCCCGTTCCGGCGGCGGCAGAACGCCTGCCAGCGTATAAAGCTGTTCGCCCCGCGCCGAAAGCCGCATGCTGAGCCCGACATAAATGGCGGTGATCAGCGCGATGGCAATCAGTCCGATCGACCACAACGGCACGATGAACCGAGCCGGGGTATCCTCAGCGACAACGCCGCGCCAATGCGGCGCAAGCGGCGCATCCTCGGCGTCGCGGTCGCGCAACAGACGCGCCATCTGCGTGCGCAGCTGAGACAGCGCCGCTTCGCCCCCGGCACCCGAAACCCGGTGTTTGCCGCGAAACCCCAGCGACAGGCACAAAAACGCCAACTCCAACAATTCGGGGTCGCGTTCGGGATATCGCATCAGGTCCTCGATCAGATCGAAAAACCGCTCGCCCGCGTCCACGTTGCCATAAAGCGACACGACAAGCGGCATGCGTGGCCAGCCCGACCTGCCGCCCCAAGGTGTATTCAATGCGATGTCGTCCAGCAGTGCGGCGACGAACCACGCACCCTGATCAGCGCGCGACAGCGGTACGCCCGAGGACACCGCGTTGTCGCGCGCATAGGTCAGGTTGTCCAGCAGCCGCGCCCGCAGGATGTCCGGCTCTTCCGGCGCGATCGCGCCTTCCAGTTCGGGGGCAAGCCCGAGCAAGGGCGCAAAGGCGTTAACAAAGGGATTATCATTGGCACGCGGATCGCGAAGACGCGCCTCGATACCTGGCGCGGATCCCGGATTGGCAGCGGATCTCCTGGGCTGCGGGTCTCGCTTGACCGGCCGTACCCGCGTGCGGCCCGCGTCGTTTTCCAGCCCAAAGGGATCATCACCATTCATAACGTCACCGGCTTACCGCATAGCAGTCGATTTCAGGTTCCTTCGCCAGATTGCCCGCGACACCCAGCACGAAACCCGGTGCCTCGGCCAAGGATGCGAAATGTTCGGACGTCCGGTCAAGTTCCAGGCACAGCCGGTCACCGTCATAGGGTATTTCGCGTGGTTGCGAGTTGAGCGGCTTGAGCGGTATGCCCGTGAGCTTGGATGTCCAGAGCGCATCGAAATCGTCGGCGGCCCCGACGGTCGCCTGATCGACGAAAATCTTGCGCAGCATCGCCTCGGACATGTCGCCCCCGATGCGCAGCACGATGCGATTTTTTGCGATGATGTTCGGGTTGTCGATCCGGACCGTCCAGATGTTGTCGGAATGGCGGCTGACCTTGAGCGCGCGGGCCTTGGGTTCGACATGCCGCAGGCTCAGGACAAGGGACCGCAAGGTGTCGGCCAGTGCGGTGAAGGCGACCTGCGGATCAAGGTGGTCGTAGCGGGGCAGATCACCCAGCCTGCGCGCGGACGCGCCGTAGGTGGCCAGCTGTCCGGCCAGCCCGGCCAGTTCAAGAAACAACGCCGAGGGATGTATGTTATCCTGCTCGGCCAGATGTGCCAGCCGTTGTCTGGCGCGATTGGCGGCCTCCAGGATCAGCAGGTTCTCCATCGACGCGCCCGATCCGCCCAGCACCATCGCACCATGTGCTTCGGCGATACGGTCAAGTCCGGTAACAAGTTCCTTGAGCAGCTGCCCATACCAGGTCACCGCTTCGATCCGCAATGCAGGGGCCAGAAACCCCGGGTCTATGGCAACCGCACCTTCCGCCGTCAGCCCTTCGATGCGGGTGATCGGCAGGGTCGCATATCCGGCCGTCTCGTCACCAGGCAACAACAGGCGCGGCGCGGCACGGGCGACCTCGATCTCTGACGGATCAGCCCCTTCGCGGATCGCATCGCGTGCCGTGATGAAGCCCCCCCGCCACCGCATGCCGGATGGCGTCGCATGGGCTGCGTCAATTTCCGCCGCCCCGGCACGTTCGGCAGGCAGGCCCAGCAACACCAGGCCCGTCGCCGTGTCCGCCGTGACGGTGACCGGCGCAATTTCGACACTGTGATCCGGAACCGAGAGAAAGGTGCCGTCCGGCAGGATCGCCTCTGCTGCCAGCAGCGCGACCTGCCCCGCTTCGAGCGCAACAGGGTCGATTTCGATCCGGCCAAAGCCGACGCTTTGCAGCGGCATGGCATCGACGGCCCGGCGCACCAGCCATTCGGTGTGCCGGTCCTGCTGTTGCAGGTGCTGGGTACGCAGGAACAATCCTTCGGACCAGACGACCTTGTTTCTGTCAGTCATTGACGGTCATGCCTTTCAAACGGTGTTCATCGCGATGCCGCCCGAACCGACACTGATCATCAGTCCCTGATCGGCAACGGGTGCGGCGATCTTCTTGCGCACGGACTTGCCGGTGGGGGATCGGAATCCGGCGGTAACGCCAATCACAGTCGCACCCGGTTGCACCGCAATCATCTTGGACACAACGGCACCGGGGGCCAGAACAATCTGATCCGCCTTGATCAGTTCTCCTCCGATCGCGGCCTGCGGGTTTTGCAGCGCAAAGATATCAGCCTTGTCGAAATTGCCCGACCCGGACATTTGCAGAACGGTCAGCGTCACCGGACGGTCCGATCCGTCCGGTCCGGTGTTCATGCCTGGCTGCGCCTGGGCACTGATGCTGAGCACCGGGGCGGCGGATTCCATGCAGCCCGACAGGGACAATGCCCCAAGCGCGCTGCCGCTCAGCAGGAAAGTACGGCGTTCGATAATCATGTCACGATCTCCCTTCGTTTTCATAAGCATCCCTGAAATCAGCGCCCACCTCGCCCAGGAACCGTTCTTCTGCAGCCTCGGCGATTTCCTTGTAGCGCTCCTTGTACAGTTGCCAGAGCTTGGCACTGCGCCCGCCTGCAATCAGTGTTTCCAGCAGACCGGTATCTTCCATTTCTTTTTCAATCTCGGCGGGATCAAAGCTGTCGATCATCCGGCGAAGCGCGGTCTGAAGCGCCGTCCATGTCCGCACCTGGTGATCAGTCAGATCGCGAAATGCCCATGCCACCGCATCCTCGGGCGACAGATAGCCTTCGCCGCGCGGTTGCAGCAATGATACCAGACCATCGTCGGTTGTCGCCAGAAACTTCAACGGATTGACGTTTGCGCTGGCGATCACCGTCTGGGCGACGCGAACCCGCTGTTTTTCCTGTGCGCGCGTCCGCAGGAGCAGCATCACCCCTTCGACGAGACCGCGCAGGCAGTGTCCGATTCGCTCCATCTCCTCCTCCGCGTCGCCGGGGGGCAGGCGCGACGGATCCACGCCCATGCCGCGAAAGAAGGCCGCGCGCAGAGCGCTGTCATCCGCGCCGGGTGCGACAGACGGTTTGCCGGGCTCAGGCGCTTGTCCGGCAGCGGCGGCGGGCGGTCTCGGCGTCTCAGGCGCAGCGGCCTCGTCACGGGCAACTGGATCGCGGGCAGGCAGCTCTTGAGCGGGGTCGGATCTTTCCATTGCCGGTTTGACGCTGTCCAGTTCCGGCATCCAGCTATCGGCCTCGGGTGTTTTATCGCGTGGAGGATCGACGTCGAAATAGCTGCCGGATTTTCGGGGCGGCGCATTGGATGCGTCGGCCTTGCCTGCCTGCCTTGGCGCATCATCGCGCGCACCGCGCAGGTCCAGTTCGAACGGGTCGCGGCGGTCAAGTGGTGGCGGCTCGCGGACCGGTTCGCGCGACCGTTCGGTCACGCGGTTGTCTGACCGGACCCCGAACACATCCGGCAGCTCGGCGGGCCGTTCGCGCACCGGCTCTTCCGGTGTCTCATCCGCCCCGAACTCAAACGAGAACACCCCGGCCCCGGATCGCTTTGTCGGCTCGGCAGGGATCTTGTCCCGGGTGGTCACCGCTTCGACACGCAGCACGAAATTGCCCAGATGCAGACGCATCCCCGGTTCCAGCGGGGCAGAGTTGCCGGCACCCAGAGGGTTGGCCGCATTGTCGATGAACAACCCGCCCGACGATGCATCCGTCACCATGACGCGCCCGTCTTCTTCGGTCAGGATCGCATGTTGACGCGACACGAACATGTCAGGATCGACCAATTGCCAGTCCGCATCGTCGCCGCGCCCGATCATCAGCTTGCCGCCGTTGTAGATCTTTTCCCTTTCGGCCTGCGCATGGGGCGCGTTTTCAAGAACCAGTCGAAGCGTCATGCCGCCCCCCTTTCGTTCAGTGCGGGCGCTTCGCGGTCGCCAATGTTGCTGAATGTCAGGTCTTCGGCATCCTTCGCGCCGTCAGGTGCCAGCCAGGATGTCCGGTCCAGCCGGGTAACGCCAAGCTGCGCTGCGGAGACCTCGCCCGCCGCCAGAACCAGCCGTACGGAATAGGCCGTTTCACGACCCCCCGCGAAAAGGACGGCATGGCGCAACCGCTCCCAGGCCGCGGCGTCCTCCAGAAAGGTGGCGAACTGGGCATAGGTCAAAGGGCCAAGCCTGATTTCTGCCTGTCCGGCCCGGTCAAAGAAACGCGCCCCCGCAACGGCAGCGACATTCAGCCCGGCATGGGCCGATCCGATCCGGGTTTGCAGATGCGGCGGGATCTCGACCCAAAGGCCGACGAATTCCTCCAGCGCCACAGGAACGCCCAGCACGGTTTGAAGGAATGCGCACAGCCGTTCCGGGCTGCGCGCCTCAAGGGCGAGAGAGGTGGCATGGTGCAGCTTGGCCCCGTCCAGCCGCTGATCGCCGGTCACGGTACCCGGCAGCCCCAACCCGGCAAGGGCGCGCATCAACGCGGTGACACGTCCGCCATCGCCATGCGCCACATGAACTTCGGCCCGCGCATCTGCCCAGGCCCGCCAATACAATGCGATGAGCCTGTGCTGCAGCATGTTGATAAAATCGAGAAAAGCGGTGTCCGATGTCGCCCCTTCGCTGTCGCCCGCAAACCAGCGGTTCGACATCCGCATCATGATCCAGCGAGTCATGTGCAACGGCATCGGTCCCTCGGGGCCGATCAGACCCAGTACATTTTCCTGTACCTGCGTCGGCATGTCGTCAGTGCCAGGCGTCAGGCCGATGACATCGCCCGCGGCAAAGCCAAGGCGCGGCGATTGGCCCAGCCGCGCAGGTTCATTCTCCGCCCCCCCGGCCCGGCCAAAGCGCAGCGTTTCAGTCTCCAACTGCCGCAACAGTTCGAAAAAATCCATTCTGTTGGCTGCTTTGGCCAGCGCAGTCAGATCTGCGCGCGGGTGCCGGGCGTCATCGGCCATGATATCTCCGTCTGGGTCTGTGAAAGCCGCGTGCGGGTGCGCACGAACGAATTTATGCCAGTATGGCGCGTGAACAGCTGCGCCAGCAACGCTGACAGCAACAGGCGGCTGCCCCCTGAAAGGACGGTGTCATCGATGTCCAGCGTGATCTGCGTACCGTGCCCGAAGCAAACCGGGCCGGGCCGGGCGATACGTTCGATCAGACGTGTTGAAGAGACCCGTGTCACCGACTGCCCGTGCCGCGCAAGGTTCGGATCGCCACGCCTGGCGTATAGCTGGATCAGCGCACGCAGGGGTTCGGCGTCTTTTTCGTCGGCGGCCAGCGAGATGTGGTTCAACGACAGCTGCGATATCCAGCGCCACGTCAGATCGTCCAGCTGAGCTTCGCCTGCGGCACCGGAAGGCAGCGTGGCGCGCAGACTGGGCCGCGGTCTGCGCATCGGGCGCAGCAGGCCGATCTCGGTCACCGGGTCGCCTGTTTCAAGAGTCAGTCGTGGCGTATCGTCCAGGATCGGCAGGTCGCGGTTGGTGCAGAGGGCCCGGATATCCAGCCGCCGGATCGGTTTCGCATCGCGGCGGTTCGCCGGGCGCGCGACGGAAACATAAAAATCGTCACCGCCATAGCTCGACCGGGTCTGACCCCGGCGCACCTCGTCGGTATTGGGCCTGCGCGGTCGGCGTTCGAAGGCATAGACATGACCGCTGTCTGACTGTTGCTCGACTGAAAACAGCGGTGTGACCCGCGCGCCCGGCCCCTGCGCATCGGCGTCCTCGACGCGCAGCAGCCGGTAAATCTCGAAATCCCAGGGCCGGGTACGATCGGCATGTACCAGATGGCCGGGCCGATGCGGCGACAGGTCGACAAGATTGCATTCATGTTCGAACAGATTGACGATGGGGGCCGCGAACAGCCGAAAATCACTGGCCTTCACCCCGGACAGCGAGGCATCGCTGGACCGCAGCAGCACGATCACCTCAAGCTGGTTTTTCTCGCAACGCCTGATCGTGTCGCCCAGTCCGGCAAGCCGGGTTGCAAAGAACCGTTCCGGCATCAGGAAATATTCGCGCAGCAGGCGGTAGCCCTCGAATGAACTGCGTACTCGGGGCAAGAGCGCATCGTCGTCCCCCACCCCGATCATGGCAGGCGCCGGGCCGACATCGAACGGCGCTTTCTTGTCGGCCGGGCGCGACAATATCGGCCCACCGAACCCGAACAGGGCATCAAAAATCGCACCGCCTCTTGCGCCTGCACCAAAATAGAGGTCGAGGTTCTTCAGCGACAGTTCCGACAGGCTGCCCGCCCCGCGCCGCTTGATGGTGATGCGCAGTCCCGCTTCGTGATCGCGCAACTGCGTCTCGGGCACACCAGCCTGTGCCAGCGCACCGCGATCCTGCAGATATTCCGCACCTGCCAGCATGATCGGCCACAGATGCACGGTCTGGGATGTGGTATAGGTCGCACGTGTCTGCAACCCCTCGCGCAGCGATGCGACAAGCCTGGTACCGCGGCGCACCTGATGCCCGTCCAGCATCCTGTCGACCTGCGGCCCGGGGGTCAGCGTGGCCATCGTCATCGCCGGGGCCGGACCGGCCAGATCGGGATAAAGCGCATCCAGCAGGTTGCGCACATAGCGAGAGCTTTCGACGTCGATCTTGAGCCGGGTGCGGGCCGCCAGAAACGCCACACCTTCCAGCAAGCGTTCGACGTAGGGGTCAGGACAGGGCACCGAGGTGATCGACAGGTTGCCCGCCACATTGGGATGCAGTGCCGCAAATTCACCGGCCAGCGACCGGATATGGGTCAACTCATCCTCGTAATATTGTAGAAACGCCTGATCCATCAACGGTCCTCCAGCGCGGTGACGGCCTGTCCGTTGTCCAGGTCGATGGAAGTGGACAGGCGCAATCGTTCGGGCACCGGTGACATCAACAGCATACCGTCGATTTCGATGCGCATGCCGGTCTTGTCGCCCACACGAACACGCACGCGCAGCCCGTCCTTGCGCAGGCGCGGTTCAAAGACCGCCAGCACCTCGCGGATGGTCCGGGCCAGCGCATCAGTGTCGAAATCCGACCCGATGCGTCCCGAAAACGAGGGCACGCCATAGTTGACCACGCTGGCGCGTACCTCCGGAAAATCGGCCAGAACGCTGGCCGGATTGGGATGGTCCAGTGCTTCGCGTTCGGTCAGCAAGAATTCCGCCTCCAGCCGTTCGATGTTGAACAGCATTTCGATGTCACGCCGGACAGCTTCGCGCAGGACCTCCGGCGTCACCACGATACCGCCATCGGCAAGCCTGCGTCGTTGCGCATCCCGCGTGATAAGACGATGCGCCAATGCGCGGCTGTCGTCATCCAGATCGGGATGCGCCGCGATGGCACGGGGCCCTCCTGCGATCAACGCATCCACATCTGTCGCGCTCAGCCCCGCGCGGCGCATCAGTTCAGCGTTCAGTCCTTTGGTTTCCGCCTGAAGACCCGGCAGGTCGTCAACCAGCCGATCCCAGAGCGAGGGCTGAACCGCTTCCTGCAACGCTGCACGGGGCGGGTCACGTTCAACAGACATGCGCGATCCCAGGTCTCAGCGTCAGACTCCTGCCGCCAGGTCGTATTCGATCTCGTGTTCGTCACCAGCCGAGTGATCATCAGCCTGAACGGTGTACTTGATCTTGACCTCCTCGAACGCCAGACCGACAGATTCCTCCATCACCTGGCCATCATTCGCACCGACACCCAGAACCTCGTATTTCGAGATGATGGTGTTCGTGAGGGTGATTTCCAGATAATCAAGATGCGCCTCACCGCTGTCCTTGCGGACATAGATCACGATCTCGTCGAAGGATTTGGCCTGCATGGCGGCAAGCGCCAGATAGGGAGACGACGCATCATAAAACTTGCGGGCGTAGATCGATCCGATCTGCGCACGGCTGCGTGACCGTCCCTTGCCGACCTGCGCCGATGCGGCTTGTTCAATGGACCACATCAGATCGTGGATGTCGATCTCGTCCTCGTGATCGGCGCGCTGGGATTCACCGGCAATATCCGGTATCTTCATATATCCTGTCAAAGGCATGTTGGTTCTCCACTTGGTTCAAGTTGGTCTTACGTCTTGACGGAAGGAAGCTCTGAAACCAGCCGCAAACTCGCGTTGATCCCTTCCAACTGGTAATGCGGGCGCAAGTAGAAACGAGCGTTGTAATAGCCCGGACGCCCTTCAACACTGTCCACCTGCACTTCGGCGGCGGCCAGTGGTCGTTTCGCCTTGGCCTTGTCGTCTGCCATGGCCGGGTTCGCCAGCACGTAGCGGTTGATCCACTCGCTCAACCAGACCTGCATGTCGGCGCGTTCCTTGAAGGTCCCCACCTTGTCGCGGGCAATTGCCTTGAGATAGTGGGCAAAGCGACTGACCGGAAAGAGATAGGGCAGGTTGGCGGACAGCCGTTCGTTTGCCTGGGCGTCGGGATCCACCAGGCGGCCGGCACGGGTTTCGTCATCCTGCAAGGAATGCGCCCCGATAAAGGCGGCCACATCCGTGTTCTTGCGGTGCAGGATCGGCATCAGCCCCAGCTTGGCCAGTTCGGCCTCCCGGCGGTCGTCGATGGCGATTTCGGTCGGGCATTTCATCGCCACGGAGCCATCGTCGGTCGGGAAGGTATGGACCGGCAGGTTCATTACCGTACCACCGGATTCCACGCCCCTGATCTGGGTGCCCCAGCCTGAAATCTTGTGGCTGCGGTTGATGTTGACGCCCATCGCAAAGGCCGCGTTCATCCAGACGTAATTGTCGTGGTTCCCCGCGATGTCCTCTTCGAAGTCGAATCCCTTGACCGGGATGGTATCCGCGCCATAGGGCAACCGGCCCAGAACGCGCGGCATCGCCAGTCCGATGTACCGGGCATCTTCGGATTCGCGCAGCGACTGCCAGCTTGCATATTCGGGGCTGGACACGATCTGTTCCAGCGCCTGGGGATTGGGCAGTTCCTGCCAGCTTTCCATGCGGAACAACTGCGGTGCTGCGGCTGCGATAAACGGTGCATGGGCCGCCGCGGCAATGCCAGAGATATTGCGCAGCAGGCTGACGTCCTTGGGGTGCTGGCTGAATTCATAGGCCCCGATGATCGCACCAAAGGGTTCGCCGCCGAACATCGAGTATTCATCCGAATAGATCTTCTTGAAGATCGGCGACTGGTCCCACATCTGCCCTTCGAAGTCCTGCAGATGGTCGGCCAGATCGTCCTTGCGGACGTTCAGCACACGCACCTTCAGCTTCTGGTCCGTTTCGGTGTTGTTCAGCAGATAATGCAACCCCCGCCATGTGCCTTCCATCTTTGTGACTTCAGGTGCGTGCAGGATCTCGTTCATCTGGGTGGTCAGGATCGAATCTATGCCTGCGATCAGAGATTTGATCGACTTGACCGCATTGCCGGAAATCGCCGTTGTACCGGAGCGTTCCCTGGCGGCCAGCGCGAGGTTCTGGACCAGCGCCTGCAATTTCTCGCCATCGCTGTCTTTGACCCGGAAATCCTTTTCCAGCAGTTCGCTGAATTCTCCCAGATCAAGCGCTTCGGCTTCGGCGGCTGCGCCACCCTGCTTGAGCTTGTCGTCAGCCATGCTTATGCTCCTTCCTTGTCATCTGATTTGGAGGATTCCATCGCCGCCTCCGCGGCCTGTTGCAGCAGCGGTTCGTTACTCAGCAACTGCGCGATGCGCTTTTCGGCGTCGACCTTGCCGTCCATATAGCCCAGCAATTCTTCCAGCTGCCGCCGCATCTTGAGCAGTTCGGCCAGCGCCGGCACCTGTTCGGCGATCTTGTCGGGCGCGAAATCACCCATGTTCTTGAACTCAAGATCGACGAACATCTCTTCGTCTTTCTCTTCCCCTTCCGCGACGGGCAGCGTGTTGGGCACCCGCGCCTTGACCCGCGGGCTCAGCGCTTCCATGAACTTGTTGAACCGGCCCGCATCGGTTTCGACGAAACTGCGCTCTTCCAAAGGCTTTTTAGCCTCGCGGGTTTCGGAATCACCGGCCAGATCGGCCATCACCCCCATCACAAAGGGAAGTTCGATGGTCGTGGGGCTGCCGTAATGTTCGACGTCATAGGCGATCTGGACTCGCGGCGCCCGGTTTCGCTCGATCACTTTCTGCTTACTGTCGGCCATATCGAGATTACCTTTCTGTTGCTGCTATTTCTTGCGTTCGTCTTCCACACCCGCGATGCTGCGAAATTCCTTGAGGCCGGAGGGCGCGATTTCCTCCATGAGCTGTAGAAAATCCATCGCCACCATTCGGCGCATCCGGCGTGCGAGGTGCGGTATCGGGCTGGACGGCTCGGTGCGTTCGTAAAAGGCCACAATCCGATCCAGGGCCCGTTCAACATCAGTCCTTGAATTTATGTCTCCTGATCCACCACCCGCGCCAGTCATGAATTCCTTACCTGTCTGAGCGGCAGATGCGCCCGTTGAAATGATATCGGCTGGCGCGTCCTCGACGGTCTTGGCATCCTTGCCGGTATCCTTGCCGGTATCGGCGCGCGCTTGCTCCAGCGTTTCGCGCGCCTTCGCCAGCAGCTCGGTCAGTTCCGGCAGCGCCAGCCCCGGCGCGCCACCAAGACCAGCCTTTTCGGCCAGCTTTGCGATCAGCGCCGCCAGCGCCTTCTGGCAATCGTGCAGCGCCGTGATCAGTTCCTCTGCGCGTTCGGGTTCTTCTGCCGCCAGCTGACGCCCGGCCGCCTTGACCCTGTTCACCCGCTGACCATGCCGGGCGACCAAGGCATCCTTTTCCGCCTGCCCCAATCCCGATGCCGCCCTGTTCAACACCTCGAAATCGGACAGGGCTGCCTTGGCCAGATCGTCGCTCAGGATCGGCCCGATGCCGCGCGGGTTCAGCACGACCGAGAACTTGATATCGCCCAACAGTCCGTTGTCGTCGTTATCAAGCTGGCGCAGTGCATTGGTGCGCGGCAGGGCCGCGGCCGCCGGATCGTCGCGCTCGCGCAGTTCCGGGTGCAGGCTGTCCCAGTACTGGTCCAGCGTATCGGTCAGCAGCGCAAGGCCATCCCTCAGCCCAACGAACCCGTGTTCGGCATAAAGCGCACGCACCACAACACACAGCAGGCGCAGGTCGCGGCCCTTGGCCGCCAGCGCCAGCGCACCGTCGAAAACCGCGTCCCAATCCACATCCGGAGCAGCTTCGTTGATCGAACCGTCGCTGTTCAGACGGTTTTCGCGCGCGGCAGGCTCGATCAATCGCTCCAATGAATGGAATCCGGCCTCGTTTCTAAGCTCGATGCCGGAAGGAGTATCCTCCCCAAGCGGTTCGAGGAGGCGTGTAATATCCATGCCTCGGACCTCAAAAAAATTAATAAACTCACAAGAGTGTTACAGATTACTTCGATTCTTGCAACGATTGCAGTGCCAGTCACATCACAACCGGCAACGGGGTGGTGGCAGCCTTGTTTCCATCGACAAATCGGCCGTTGGCGTGTTACGATCATGGTGTGCTTTGGCATTTGTCGCCGCTGGCCATTCTGCCCTCTGTCGCGGATCGACGTCACTCAACACCGGAGAACCCCATGGAACTCAAGGAACAAGTCGACGGTGTCGTGATCGGCCTGTTGCTGGGCTTCGAGGACGGAAGGCCGCTGGTCGTCTATGCCGGCAATCCGGCGGACCATGCCACCCCGGCACGCAGTCTGACCCAGTTGGGTGCAGATGACGCCGGATCGGAGGTAGCGCTGTTGTTCGAGGATGGCGCGCGCGACCGCCCGCTGATTGTCGGGCGCATCGTCGAACCTGTCCGCGCCCCCGAAGACAGCACGCCAAGGGTGATCCATGACGGACAGACTGTCCGCATCCAGGCTCAGGAACGGATCGAGCTGCGGGTCGGCAAGGCCGCGATCATCATGGAAAAGGACGGCCACATCACCATTCGTGGCACCCATCTGGTCAGCCATGCCTCAGCCAGCAACAGGATCCGCGGCGGGTCCGTCAACCTGAACTGATGTCGGTCCCCGTCCTCAAGGACATCCTGCGCCAGCACGCCGAAGAGGCGGCGCATCTGTGGTGTGTCTATGACTGGCACCTGCTGAACCCGGACGAAAACCCCGACATGGATGAGGAACGGCTGGCGCGGTTGGTGGACCGACTGAACGCGCATCTGGACGGGTTGCGCGTGGCGGGCAAACACGGCCAGCGCATCGCGCAGGACCGCTATGAGGAATTTCCCGAAGCGGGCGAATTGTTCGTTCTGCGCATGCTGCAACCGGCAGCGGCAAAGATGACCGTTGAAACGCTGGATCTGGATGCGGTGCGGAGCTATCTGGCGTCAAAGCTGCCGTCAGCCAGTTAAAGCGCCATGTAAAAAACCTGTCAAACCGGGCATATGAGATTGATAGGTCCAGAGCCTAGAGCGTTTCGGGCAGGGCAATAGGTCTGAACATAGTAAAACGTCGGAGTAATTCGCGCCCGCCCTGGGGGGCGGGGTCGGGCGCGAACCGGATCGCAAGCGATCCGGAGGCAAATGGCCGATGTAACGTATTTTTGGCTCAGGGGACCAAGCCTAAGCATCATCAGGCAACCGCGATCTGGTTGATCCTTGTCCAGGCTTCGCCGTCGAAGCGCAGCACATCCTTCTCGCCAAGGCTCCAAAGCACGTTCTCTCCTTTGCCGAGGTTGTAAAACGTCTTCGCCAGCATCATCGCTTCGGGCACTGGCACAAATCCGTCTTCGGGCGTCCAGGTCAGCAAAGCGCGGGTCATGGCGCAATAGATTTCACCCTGGAAATCCTGAAGCCCCCAAATATCCCTGATCGGGCTTGGCGGCGTGAAGAGGACAAATTCGTCGCGGCGGCCTTTCGCCATGATACCGCTGATGCCGCCCAGATACACAAAACCGTCATCGGCGCAGAGGATGCTGATGAAAGCCAGGTTGGTCGCGCATTGGACCGGTGTCCAGACGGACCCGTCGTACCACCAGATCACCCCATCACGGCCCGCCGCGTAAATCTCGGTCCCGGAATATCCTGCTATCGCTTCGAGATGGTTCTTGGGAAATTCGTCGCGCATGTCATCGCCCGGTCCGAATTCAACCCAATTGTCCGGACCCTGACGCCGGTAAACACGCAGGTTGGCACCGCAGGCCACGATATCTGCTCCCGCCGCTGCAACGCCCCGCACGGGTCTTTCATCCGGATCAATGGTTTCTAGCGTTGTGGCACCATCTTCGAATATCACTGCTTCGGCATATTGACCAACCGCGATGCGCGTCTTTCCGGCGTTGGCATAGGTCAGGGCAGAGACCTCAAAATCAAAGTAACCCAGTTCCGTCGCCTGCGTTGGGGTCAATTCATAGATCACGGCATGCGGGTTCTCGAAATCAAGCGCAAATTCATCGACGACAAGTCCGAAGAAGGCCTCATCGTCGTTGCGCACGGCGGCCCGCGTCAAAGACGTTGATTCAAGGATTGGCCTCATTTGTCATCTCCCAAAAAGCATCTAGGCTGATGCGAGCCAGTTAGATCGCAATGACGCATAGACCCGCGCGGGACCTTCCTCTGCCGGTCCTTTGCCACATCGGTCGGCCCTCAGCGGCTGGTCAGGCGCCATGCCCAGTTCATCGCAGTGATACGAGTCCAATTGCGCCTTCAGACAGGCATCACTGCAATCCGAACAGGGAAAGACCACCTTGTGTGAGCGGATCGATTCATCACGCATCTCTTCATAGGTCAGGCTTTGCTTGCTCTCCATTTCCACGACGATGAAAGGTTCGGTCTTTTTGAGAACGGGCAGGTCAACGGCTGACGCGTTATCCGACACGAAAGCGCTCATCTCCGTGTGCATCATGCCGTGCGATCCGGTTGTGTTGGAACATCCCTCGGCGCACACACATGGCGCGTCGGTGGCACTGTAGGGTGGCGGTTGAACATGTCCGGCAGGCGCCGGAACAGGTGCCGGGCAGATATCAATCGGGAAGTCATCGGGCCCGATCTTACCTTCACCCCGTCCGTTATTGTAAAAACCGGATGCGGGCACCATATGGTGACCGGTCTGTCCCGGACAGGGGCATTGGTTGCTGGTGCCCTTGGGTGGCAACCGGCACGCCAGCGCGGCGAGACATGGATCCATCTGCGCCGTGTCCGCCATTTCCATCAGGTCAGCGTTGTCGCGAAAACTCGACCCCATGACAGGGATCGTCGTGTTGTAGCCGTCTCTGGTTCCCATAATATCGCCGCGTTCGCCGATCGACAGATCCAGCGCCGCTTTTCTGCATGCTTCGTCAATGCCTGCCTGGTCGCCACAGGCCTCTTCGGCCTTGTCATAGTCGCTCTTGCAGGGGTCTCCGTCTTTCGGCGGGTTCGGGCTTCCGATTTTTGGAAACGGGGGCACATTCGGTGGCGATCCATGATTATTTGTCTGGATGTCAGAGAACCGGGTCAGGTTCTTGCCCTCGGCTTTGACGTTCATCGAGAAGGCTTGCGAATACGCCTTGCCGGTGTTCTTGGAACTGATGACACCTTTCTTGGCGGCGCAGCCCGCCTCGTCTCCGCTGGTTTTGGTAAAATAGGAACTGTTCTTGAGATTGACGGTCTTGCCGCCAATCTTGACGGTGCCTGTGCCCTTGTCGGTGTCCGTATCAAAGCCGAAGTTCGGATAGGGGATCGGCACGCCGGGCGGTGTCGCCGGATTTTCCGGGGGCGTCATGCAGACATCGGGAAAGGCCGCGATGACCTTGTTGGCCTGTGCCTTGCAGGACACTTCGAGCTTGTTTGCAAAAACTGTCATGCGGCGGCCCGCTTTCGTTCTGCCGTCTGAAAGATCGCGGAACCGCAAGTGCCGTCGTCGCCGGAGGCTTCGACCATGATGCGGTGACCGTCGGCATAGCCTTTTTCAAAACTTTCAAGGCCCCAGCCCACCATCAGCGGCACAAACGCGGCACCGATGTTGCCCAGGCTATCGCCGGGGGTCCAGATCGGCTGGGGATCGCGGTGCAGGCGCATCATGCGCTGCATCGCCAGCGCGCTTTGCTTGAAAAAGAATGCCTCGCCTGCCAGATCGGTGATGCGGAAATCTATACGGCCAAAGTCCTGAAGCCCGCTCATTTCAAGCGCGTCGCGATAGGCCTGCGTCATGCCATCGCCGCGCAGCGGCAGGTCAAACCCGTCCTCGGCCTTGCGGTTATAGATATAGGCCTCTTCCCGTGTCAGCCCCAGACCTGTCAGGGCAAAATGCGTCGGTTTACCCGGCGCGCACAGGATGGCCGCGGCGGCTTCTCCGGGAAGGAAACCATTGGCATTGTCACCGGTCAAAAGACGATTTTCCCGCAGGAAATGCGCAATCGCGGGCCCGTTCAGCAAACTGTCGACACCGATGATCAATACATGCCGGGCCTCGTCCCTGGCAAACATGCGCCGGGCGCGTTCAAGGGCGATAAAACCGGAAGGACGGCCATGTGAGACCACCTGCATCCTGGTCCGTTCGGACAGTCCTGAAAATTCCAGCACGCGGGCGGCAAAACGATCTACGTTGCGTACCACCTGTCCGGGGCGGGTGGTTTCGGCAAGACACAGGATCAAGGACATATCCGCCTGTGCCCCGCCCTGCCCCTGCAGCGCATCCACAATCGCACCCGCCGCCAGATGCGCCAGCCGTTTCTCCCCGATCCAGTTGCGCGGCAAGGGGACGGGCGCGCCCAGCAGCCATGCCCCACCCGGCGCGACAAACTGTGTTTCGCAAAATCCATCCAGACCGGCGCGCATGGCGGCACAGGCCGAAGCCCGGTCCAGCCCGACGGCCGTTACCATGCCTGCAGCGAGGATGTTCACCCCTGTACTCATGCGGCGGCCTCGCTGTCGCCGGGACGACCGAAGCGCTTGCCAAATGACCGGTAGGCCTTGCCTTTGGATTTGGCGCGCACCAGCCCGCGTGGCGGTGTCCCGATCCAGGTTTCGGTGAATTCGGTGATCACGCGCCGCATCGGCACATCGACGCGCCATACCATCGACATCTGCCGCGCTTCGGTGTCAAAAATCAGCGTATCGGGGCGCAGGACACCCTCCCAGGCCTTTTCCCAACCGCGAAATATCTGCATCGGCAGTTCGGTCTGCGGCAGGCGAAATTGTTCGCGCCCCTTTGGCGTCAGGTTCAGCAGCGTCACCTCGGTGCCGGACGCGGGCGGCGCGATCTGCTGATCCTTCCCGACCTGCTGGTAATAGCGTTCGTCGAAATCGGCCGGCAAAAACGGAAACACCTCGTCCTGCCATTTCTGGTCGTAGGTGCCGCCATATTTCAACCGGTCCGCCCGCCCGCGCCAGATCGGTCCCAGCGCCATCGGGCGATAGTCTTCGAAGGGCGAGGTGACCTCGACACCCACTTCTTCGGTGTTCGGAAGCGGCGCGCCGGTCAGCCGATCGCGGTTGCGTGGATGCGCGTAGCCGCGCCCAACGGGGTTCATCATGTAGGCGTGCGGATTTGCGGCATCGGGATTCAGCCGGTCAGTGCCGCCGAATGCGGTGTCATAGCCAAAGGCTTGCCGTGTAAACGGAAACGGATCGGTTGCCATGATCGCAGGGCCGACAACACGCCATTCGCGATGGCCGACGACCATCAGCGTCTTGTGCCAGCCGCCCACCCGCAGACCAACCTGCACGCGCGGCACCTTGCGGCCCCCGGGGCTATAGGCCGCGCCCTGCAGCACCACGTCGCAGGCGGGTTTGCGAAAGGCGAAATCGGTTTCCCACCGCGTTGCGGAAAAACCCGGCTCACCCGTAGCTTCATCGGCATAGACAAGCGGCATCTGATCGGCTTCGGGAAGCAGGGTCATCTGGCCGCCATCGCGGTCGGGAAAGGCCCAGCTGCCCTTGACAACCATCACGAAAAACTCGCGCCCGGCCACGTCCATCGCAACGATGTGCTGGTGGCGCAGCCCGAGGCGGTTATACACAATCATGCCGCGCTTCCCACCTATTCGAACGCGTAATCAAAACCATCTGCGCCGCCCGTCACCGTGACTTTGCGCAGGGTGGCCCCGTCCAGACTGTAGGTCAGGATACGGCGGCTGAGTTCGGGCATCAGGGTATTTGTCAGAATAGCGTCGATCATCCGCCCGCCGGATTCGATTTCGGTCGCGCGGGCCTTGATCACATCCATCGCCCCGTCGCCGATCACCAGTTCCGCACCGTACCCTTCGAGCAGCCGTTTTGCCACCGACCGCAGCTTGTGGCCCGCAATCACCTCGATCATCGTATCGGACAGCGGATAATAGGGGATCGTGACAACCCGCCCCAGCAAGGCCGCCGGAAAGACCCCCAACAAGGGCGCGCGCAGGGCGTTGTTCAACTCTTCGGCATCGGCCTTGGTCTTGCCATCCTCGGTCATCGCCATGATCTCTTCCGATCCGACGTTCGAGGTCAGCAGGATCAGCGTGTTCTTGAAATCGATGCGCCGCCCCTCGCTGTCATCCATCATGCCCTTGTCGAAGACCTGAAAGAAAATCTCGTGCACATCCGGATGTGCCTTTTCGACCTCGTCCAGCAGCACCACCGAATAGGGCCTGCGCCGCACGGCCTCGGTCAGAACGCCGCCCTTGCCATAGCCCACATATCCCGGCGGCGCCCCTTTCAGGGTGCTGACCGTATGTGCTTCCTGATATTCGCTCATATTGATCGAAATCACATTGTCCTCGCCGCCATACATCAGGTCGGCCAGCGCCAGCGCGGTTTCCGTCTTGCCCACACCGGACGGCCCGCACAGCATAAAGACGCCAACCGGCTTTTCAGGAGGTTTCAGCCCGGCCGCGGATGTTTGAATGCGGTTCGCGATCATCTCCATCGCGTGATCCTGGCCGACGACACGTTCCGCCAGCGACGCTGCCAGTGCCAGCGCGCGTTCTGTCTGGCTCGACATCATCCGGCCCATCGGGATGCCGGTCCAGTCCTGCACGACCGAGGCTACGGCCTGCTTGTCCACGGCAGGCAGGATCAGCGGTGTTTCCCCCTGCGCCGTGGTCAGCGCCAGCATCCGTTCCCGCAGCGTGGCCAACGCGCCGTCGCGGTCGAAAGGTTCGGCCACCTCTGCCGGACCTTCAGGATCCTCTTTCATGTCGGCGTCCGGCACATCTTCTTCGGGCAGTGCGTCGCCGATCTCGCCGGTGTCATCAAGCGCAGCACCCGCACCGCGCAACTGTGCCCGCAGATCAAGGATTTCCGCGACCATTTCCTTTTCGGCTTCCCAGCGGGCGCTTGCCGCCTCCAGCGCTGTCGCTGCCTGTGCCAGCCGCGCCTCGACCTCTGCCTTGCGCCCTGTCACATCAATCCCGATCGCCTCTTCACGGTCGATAATGCCCTGTTCGATCTCAAGGGCGGACTGCCGTCGCTGTATGTCCTCGACCTCTGCCGGGGTCGCGTGCTGGCTGACCGCCACTCGGGCGCAGGCCGTGTCCAGCAAGCTGATCGCCTTGTCCGGCAGCTGGCGACTGGGGATATAGCGGTGCGACATCTTCACTGCCGCCTCGATTGCCTCGTCCAGCAGTTCGACGCGGTGATGTTTCTCCAGCACCCCGGCGATGCCGCGGCACATCAGCACCGCCTTTTCCTCGTCCGGTTCCTCGATCTTGACGACCTGAAAGCGGCGGGTCAGTGCCGGGTCCGGTTCGATATGCTGCTTGTATTCCGCCCATGTCGTCGCCGCGATGGTGCGCAACTCTCCGCGTGCCAGCGGCGGTTTCAACAGGTTCGCGGCATCACCTGTTCCGGCGGCACCGCCCGCGCCGATCAGCGTATGCGCTTCATCAATGAACAGGATGATCGGCGTGTCGCTGGACTGGACCTCTTCAATCACCGATTTCAGGCGTTTTTCGAACTCGCCCTTCACCGAAGCCCCCGCCTGCATCAACCCGATATCGAGCATCTGCAAATCGACGTTGCGCAGTTGCGGCGGCACGTCGCCCCGCGCCAGCCGCTGCGCGAAGCCTTCGACGACCGCGGTCTTGCCCACCCCCGCCTCGCCCGTCAGGATCGGGTTGTTCTGTTTGCGCCGCAGCAGGATATCGACGATCTGGCGGATCTCCGCATCGCGGCCCACGACCGGATCCATCTTGCCGTCGCGCGCGCGCGCCGTCAGGTTGGTCGCGAACTGTTCCAGCGCCGACTTGCCACCCGGCGCCTTGCGCGCGGGCCTGGCCCCGTCCTCGGCCGGTTTTGCGGGCGCCTCGATGGAATCGACCAGCAGATCGTCCAGCTGGGTCGCCATCGCCGACGGATCGATCTTGTCGAACTCGAGGCTGATCTTGAACAGCAGCCCTTCCAGCACCGGCACCTGAAGCGCACCCAAAAGCACATAAGCCGACCGCACGGTATCATCCCCGAATTCCAGCGACCCGAAACTCCACGCTTCCTGAATGGCGCGAAAGATATGGTCGGAAAACTCCTCGACCGACCCGGCACCGTGGCGCAGCGCATCCGTGGCGCGCAACACGTCACCGTCGAATTTGTGCCGGTCCACCCCGGCCGATTCCAGCAACAGCGCAAAATCCGTGCCCTCCGCGTCGGCAAGGGCCGTGACGAAATGGATCAGCTCCACATAGGGGTTGCCACGTCGTTTTGCGGATTGCGCGGCCTCTGAAAATGCCTTCAGACATGCCGGATTCAGCTTGCCCACAAGCTCTTTGCGCTTGATCGTTTCCTGCGATCCGCGTGCGGACATATCAATATCCTCCAAAAAATGTTGTCGTAACGGGGTACTGATGAAATAATCAAAGTCGTTTTATAGTCTCCTATACTAGACCGAATTTGATTTTGAATCGACAACTTTGGCGGGCGATGCCCCGCCAACTGGAGCATTTGATGAAAACGCCGCTGCCGACGGATATCTTCAAGACCGGACAGGTGTTGAACAACACCTATGAAATTGCCGGCGTGTTGGGCCGCGGCGGTACCGGCGAAGTCTATCTCGCCCGCAACCAGATCAACGAACGCGACTGCGCGATCAAGGCGCTGAACGCTCAGTTCTCGGACAATGCCGAATACATCGACCTGATGCGCCGCGAAGACCAGATGCGCGCGATTCAGCACGATGCGGTGGTCCGCTATACCGAGGTGTCACGCTCTGATGCGGGCCATGTGTTTCTGGTGATGGATTATATCGAAGGTCCGTCGCTGAGCGACGTGATGGAAGACCGCAAGCTGACCCCGCGCGAATTGCTGATCGTGGCGCACCGTGTGCTGGAGGGACTGGTCGCCACCCATGCGCACGGCATCGTCCACCGCGATCTGAGCCCCGACAATATCATCCTGCGCGGCGGCAAACCGGAACGCTCGACCATCATCGACTTTGGCATTGCCAAGGATACCGCCGCGGGCGCACGCACCATTGTCGGCAACCAGTTTGCCGGAAAATACGAATATGCCGCGCCTGAACAACTGGACGGAAAGGCAACGTCTCAGGCCGACCTTTACGCATTGGGTGCGACCTTGCTGGCGGCCTGGCGGCGCGACGTGCCTGATCTGGGCACCACACCCGGCGAGATCATGCGCCGCAAGGCCGCCGCACTGGACACTGACGGTGTGCCCGACCCGTTGCGACCGCTCATCGAATGGCTGACCCAACTGCGCCCGGAGGACCGTCCGAAAGATGCCGCCGAAGCGGTCGCCTGGCTGGACAGCCAGTTTCGCCCCGACACCGGGACCCAGACCGAAGGCCCGGGCGGCAAGGCACGCAAGCGCAGCCGCGCGCCGCTGGTTCTGGGTCTTGTCGCATTTTGCGCGGCAGCTGTGGGTGTTGCCTGGTTCACCGGGATGCTGGACGATCTGTTTGCCCCCGCCCTGCAGATTGCCTCCCCCTATGAAATGACGGCGACTTTCGATCCCGATGGTGAACAATCGCTGATCGCCAACGCGCCGGATTCCGAAACCGCTGCCGGATTGCGCAATGCATATGCCAGTGCGGCCGGGACACTTGCCAATCCTGGCGAAGTCACACTGGCAGCCGGCATGCCCGCTCCCGATTGGCCCGACAATGCGGCTGATCTGATGACGCTTGCATCGGAACTGGAAAACTGGACGGTGACCCTTTCGGATCTGTCGGCAAACATCTCCGGCCTGGCGGCGTCGCGTGCGGCGCGCGACGCTGTGCACACAAGGTTGACAGCTTACGGCACTGAAGAGGGGCTGGACGTTCGGACGGATCTTGTCGCCGGGCCAAGGGTACTGCCCGCTGCCGCACTCGAACCCTATCTCACCGAACTGGCAAGCTGCGGCCCGCTTAAACAATTGGACGGCACGCAGAGCGACTACGCCCTGTTCGATACCGTCACGATTATCGGCGATGTCGCCGCTAATACCGACGTAGAGACCATTCGCGCCGGTATCGAACCGCACCTCGGCGACCGCGATCTGAGGGTCGAGACCCGCACTCTGAACAAAGATCTCTGTGCCATCCGCGCCGCATTGCCACCGCTGGTCGCCGACACCGTGTCGATCTGGCTGGGCAAGGGCGAAACCGGCGAAGCGGCGCTGACCGGCGTCTTCACAACCGGCGAGAATCCCGTCGTCGACATCCAGATGCCGGCCACCCTGACAGGCGCATCCCTGTGGGTGATGGTCGTGGACAACACCGGAAAGGTGTTCCACGTCCTGCCCAACATCAACAGCACCGCACATATGATCGACGATCTGGGCGTGATCGAAAACGGCCTGCGCCGGGTGCGGATTCTCTGGCCCATCGCGGCGCTTGCCGAGGATCCGACGCGGCTGGCCATTCAGGTGACCGAGGACGATTACGGCAAGAGCGAGGTCATCGCGATCCTGTCCCGAACTCCGCTGTTCGACATGCGGCGCCCGCGCGACGAAAGTGTCTCCTCGGTCGCCGGGGCGCTTGTCGAAACCCTGAAGGGCCGCGAAGACGAGATTCTGGGCATCGCGTCACGGATCATCGACGCGCGTCCCTAGGTCGTGTTGACATTCATTGTCGCCCACCCGCGCGAGACGGATTTTGCCGCTGGCGCCCTGATGTGAGCGCAGCAATGTGATCATTGGAAGTGAACATCCGGGATGGCAGAGGCAA
>Ga0189278_10159_pt1 | contig 70022 bp, 66 predicted proteins | sample N26A9minimetaG_FD_130326 | JGI IMG/M metagenome (GOLD analysis project Ga0189278, IMG submission 130326) | Marine microbial communities from the Costa Rica Dome - N26 A9 mini metaG | ecosystem: Environmental > Aquatic > Marine > Oceanic > Photic zone | place: Costa Rica: the Eastern Pacific...
CACACGGGCAACGGGCAATTGTTGTTGCCGTTGTACAACTTCATCCTGAAAAAAGGTCGGGGGCGGAAGGTTGCCCCGGGTCTCGGCGGTCTGGGACTGTAAAATGGTATCGCTCTGTTGATAAAAACTTAGGGGCAGTTCATCATAAATGATGGTATTTTGCAACAGGAACACCCGTTTTTCTTCTTCCAGGATGTAATAGTTCAATGAGGTTTCCGATAAAACGGTGTCCAAAATCTCGGATAGGGAAGCGTTGGGTATATTTTCCGGCAGTTCCAACCCATCAATCCAATCTTGGAGATAGAAAAAAGTATATCCTGATTTTTCCTGTAATTCTTGGAAGAATTCCTGAGGGTTTTGTGTATCCTGCGAAACACTGATCTCCGTGTTTTGGGAAAACATCGATTGCACCATCAAGAAAATGGCAAACCAACTTCCCTTTTTAAAAAAAGAGTACAATTTGATACGAAGTCCCAAAGAATTATCGAATTAGCTTTGATGAATTTAAAAATAAATCAATAAGTTGTTTAATTTAGTTTAGAAAAAATCGAGGATTTCTTTAAAAAATTGAATTTTCACACGTTTTGAACCAAATAATTTAGAAGTTTATCAAATAGCGCTACTACATATAGCACCAATCAACCCAACCTATGAAAACAATTCAACTACACTCCCTTTTATGTATCTGCCTTTTGCTTGGGCTCCATTCCTATTCACAAATTGAGAAAGCACCTCCAAGAGCGGAAGGAGAAGGACCTTGGTCGCAACTCATCATTCGCGGCGTTACGGTAATCGATGGTACCCTGTCCCCGCCTATTGGTCCTGTGGATATTGTAGTGGAGAACAACCGCATTGCTTCTGTTAAGGTTGTCGGTTTTCCCGGAATGGCGATTGACCCAAAGGGCAGGCCCAAACTCAAAGAGGGCGGCAAGGAGCTGAATGCCGAAGGCATGTACCTACTACCGGGGTTTGTGGATACCCACGCCCATATTGGCGGGAGTTCGCAAGGTACCCCTGCAGAATATGTTTTTAAACTTTGGATGGGCCACGGTATCACGACCATTTGTGATCCTGGTTCGGGAAATGGCATTGATTGGGTGCTGGACCAAAAAGAAAAAAGCAATAAAAATGAAATCACAGCGCCGCGGATTGAGGCGTATACTTGGTTCGGTAGCAGCTTGACCGGTGAACGCACCAGAGATGATATTACAACCCCCGAAGCGGCTCGGGAATGGGTGCGCGCCAATGCCAAAAAAGGTGCGGATGGCATCAAGTTTGGCGGAGGACTGCCCGAGGTCATGACCGCAGCGTTGGACGAAAACAAAAAATTGGGCCTACGTTCCAAAACACACCATGCCCAACTGTATGTGGGCCGTTGGAACGTGCTGAACAGTGCCCGGGCTGGACTTACCTCCATGGAGCACTGGTACGGATTGCCCGAAGCTTTGTTCAACGACAGGACGGTACAGGACTATTCCCTGGATTACAACTACCAAAACGAGCAAGATCGTTTTGGGGAGGCAGGACAACTATGGGCACAGGCGGCCCAACCGTATTCTGAAAAATGGAATGCCGTAATGGACGAGTTGATTTCGTTGGATTTCTCCATCTCCCCCACCATGGTGATCTACGAAGCCAATCGCGATCTGCAAAGGGCAAGGCGGGCAGAGTGGCATGAGGAATACACCCTTCCCTCCCTTTGGGAGTTCTATGCCCCAAGCCGACAGTCCCATGGTTCCTACTGGCACTATTGGGGCACGGAGCAGGAAATGGACTGGAAAGAAAATTACAGGCTTTGGATGACATTTTTAAACGAATACAAAAATCGGGGCGGACGCATTACCGTAGGCACCGATGCCGGCTTTATTTACCAGTTGTACGGTTTTGCCTATCCACGGGAAATGGAACTTTTGCGCGAGGCTGGTTTTCATCCGCTGGAAGTAATCAAGGCCGCTACCCTGAACGGTGCCGAAGCACTTGGTCTGGAAGATGAGATCGGAACCATTAAAGTAGGGAAACTGGCAGATTTTGTGATTGTTGAAGAGAATCCGTTGGTCAACCTGAAGGCACTCTATGGTACGGGTGCCATCCAACTGCAAGAAGACAATACGGTGAAAAGGGTTGGTGGGGTAAAATATACCATTAAAGATGGCATTATTTACGATGCCAAAAAACTATTGGAAGATGTGAAAAAAATCGTGGAAAAGGCGAAGGCCGAATCCAATTATAAAATTGTACAGCCCGGAATGAAGCCCTAAGGCAATATGCACCAAAAAAATAGGCCGTGGACTTTCCCCACGGTCTTTTTTTATCCTATTTTTCCAACGAGTCCAACACTCGCTGGGCCTCCCTAAGCTCCAACTTAAGGCGTTCGTTTTCCAAGATGTACTGCTCTTGCAATTGATTCATTTTTCGTTGAAACTCATCCGCAGGAACGTATTCCGGTTTTAACAAGGTTTCGTTGAGAATACTTATCAGTGTAAACAAGAAACTGATGGCCACGGCACCAATTAGACCAAAAAGCATAAACTTTTCCCTTTTAAGTTGAGGGTTATTTTGTTTGAGGAGCTTTTTTTCTGATTTGGTCAATTTGGGCGTACTGGATAAGTGTTCCAAAAACGTATCCCACTTTTCCTCTTCCTTTACATAAAGATGCATAAAGCCCCCCTCCTCCAAAAAGTCCTGGGTGGTTGCCGTGGAAGCCAGCATAAAAATATCCGAACCATTGCCCCCCATTACATCCAGTAGGCTCTCATCGTACTCTTGTATTTCCTTGACCAATTTCTGCACATAGTCCAGACTATAATTGGGACGCAAAAATTCATCATAGAGGGTCTGGACTTCAAAATAATCATTGCGGTCCAGGGCATATTCCAAAAAACGGTCTTTGAGTTCAGCCTTAAAAAATTCACTCATCTTGCAGAATGGGTGGTTATCGGGTTGGTTTTTGATTGTTTAGGCTATATGTAAAGACTGGGACGGCGAGATAATTCAATTCAAGCTAAAGAATACATGAATTTTTGGTTTGCAGTATTAATTTATGGAAAAGCTACAACTTAAAAATGTATTACACGATTTCTGCACTCAATCCTGCCTGTAACAACTTACTGCACTTGGGTTTCAGGAATGAGTATTCGCCGGTCTTCACCGTGCATTTTCCATTGTAATGCACAATCAACGAGCATTGCTCTGCCTGTTCGGGCGTGTGCTCGCACACATTGATAAGGGTTTCTATAACGTGGTCAAAAGTGTTGACGTCATCGTTAAAAAGTACTATTTCGTGCTCTTTAGTGATTTCTTCTTCCAGAAGAACATCTTCCAACTCTTTTTCTCTAGTGCCCATAATCTATTGCAGTTTATGTCTTTCTAATTTACATATTTTGCCGCAACCCAGTTGTTCTTCTCCAGATTTTTTTCAAATTCCAAACCATATGCAGCACATTTTGAGGAAATTGCATCCAAATCCGCCAAATAAAAGCCACTCAAAAATAAGGTTCCGCCGTTTTTGAGGCAATCTGCATAGATAGGGATATCCTCCAAAAGAATATTCCGGTTGATATTGGCCAAGATGATGTCGTACTTTTTGCCCTTAAGCAAACCGCTGTCCCCTTGAAATGCCTTGATATCCGAACAATCATTGCGCTCCACGTTTTCTTGAGTATTCAAAAAGCACCATTCATCAATATCGATGGCCTCTACGTCCGTTGCTCCCCGTTTTTTGGCCAAAATGGCCAGCACTCCGGTGCCGCAGCCCATGTCCAATACAGTTTTTCCTTCAAAATCATTGTCCAATATATGCTGAAGCATCATGTGGGTGGTTTCGTGATGTCCTGTACCAAAGCTCATTTTTGGTTCAATAACAATATCGTAATCCACTTTCAAGGGTTGATGAAACGGTGCGCGCACCATACAGCGGTCCCCCACGAGAATGGGATGGAAATTCTTCTCCCACTCCGCATTCCAGTTTTGCTGCTCAATTTCCTTTCGGGTCCAGCTAATCTTTACTTCTGGGATTTGGAATGCAAAAAGGTCTTCCAAGCTGTGGTCCTGCCATTCAGATTTGAGCATATAGGCCAAAAGCCCTGTTTCCGTTTCCACAAAACTCTCAAAGCCCAACTCCCCCAACTCCGCAATGAGCATATCTGTTGCGGGTTGGAGCGGACTGACCTTAAAATCGTATTCGAGATAGACCAATGTTTAGGTATTAAATGGCCTTGATAATATCCGTAAAGTCTTTGGCAACCAATGAAGCACCTCCAATGAGTCCGCCATCGACATCGGGTTTGGAAAATATTTCCTTCGCATTCCCTGGTTTCACACTACCACCATATAAAATGGAAACATCCTCGGCGATAGACGAATTGAACCCATCGGCAATGGTTTTTCTAATAAAAGCGTGCATCTCTTGCGCTTGCTCGGGACTTGCGGTCTCTCCCGTACCAATGGCCCAAACAGGCTCGTAGGCAAGCACAATCTTGCTCCATGCGCTGGCTTTAAGTTCGAACAATGCATTTTTCAATTGGCTTTCCACTACGGAAAAATGATTTCCGGATTTCCTGTCGTCCAATTCTTCCCCAAAGCAAAAAATCACTTTAAGACCTTTTTCCACGGCTGTTTTGACTTTTTTGGCCAAAAACGCATCATCCTCGCCAAAATAGGCGCGCCTTTCGGAGTGCCCAAGAATGACGATATCCACATCCAACCCCAACAACATATCTGCGGAGATTTCACCGGTGTACGCTCCACTTTCGGCAAAGTGCATGTTTTGTGCCGCCACCTGAATCTTTGAATCCTGTAAGGCCTGCTTTGCAGCTTGAAGATTCACAAAGGTCGGTGCCACAATTACGTCAGCATCGGTATCGGGTAGTTTGGCGGAGAGCTCGGCCAGCAGTTCCTCTGTTTGCTGAAGGTTCTTATTCATTTTCCAGTTTCCTGCCACAATCTTTGTTCTCATGATATCTGTTATTATGTTATACGGTTTGGTTCTTTGTTTGGTGTTTGGTGTTCGGTGTTTGGTGTTTGGTGTTCGGTGTTCGGTGTTTGGTGTTTGGTGTTCGGTGTTTGGTGTTTGGTGTTTGGTGTTTGGTGTTTGGTGTTTGGTGTTTGGTGTTTGGTGTTTGGTGTAAGTTGCTATTCTTTTGTTCTATTGTTGAATTTTTGTCTTTTGATCTTGCTATTTCTTAAATAGTACATCAACCCACCGATTTTGTTCGTACAATGGTCTGTCATGGCTAAAGCTTTTTGAAAGTCTTCCTCACCAATCAACTTTTTGTCAAAAGAGCGGTAAAATTGGGATTTCAACTCTGTGCATGAACCCTTTGAAAAACTCAGAAAATTATGAAACTCCTTATTGCCACCTCTTCCAAAACCTTCGGCTATATTGTCCATGACCGAACCTGAACTTCTTTCCATTTGATTGCGCAACGCATAGTTATTCCCTAGCTCGGTGGTTTGGAAAAAATCTTCAACCAATCGACATAGCTCTCTCGAAATTTGCCAAACCTCTAAATCTTCAAATCTATCTATCCTACCCATTTTACATCAGAACATAATAACAGAACAACAATAAACATCAAAACTTAAGCTCGTCAAAATCGTTATAATGTACTTTTTGCTTAATGGTTCCTTTGTGGAGCACCAGAATGGCCGGATTGGATCGGACAATGGTCTTCAAGGTGGTCTCATCGGTGAAAAAGAACTTGAAGTCCAGTCCGTAGGTATCCACAACCCGATTGGCCATATCACTACTTGAAGCGGACATACCAATGACCTTATATCCCTTTTGTTTGGCTTCTGGAGTCACTTTGGCCACCTCTTCAAAAGCATCCCAATTGCTCTTGGCCAAATCGTAAGCGATGACCATTACCAATTTTTCCACTTCCAAAACCCGTGAGGCATAATCCTGTCCTTCTTGCTCAATCGTGAAATCGTGAATGGGGGGCTCATACCCTTTTTGGATTTCGGTGGTTTCCACATCAATAAATTCTCCATCCACAGAAGGGTAATCCCCTTGGGTAATGTAAATCTGTTCCTCTCCGTTCACCTTAAATCGCCAGGCATATTCGTACACGGGTTGGGGTGCATCTTCGGGAACGGACATGCCTTCTTGGATATTGGCACCAATTTTATAGGGTCTAAAGTCTACAACAGGCAAATGGGCCAATACATGGTTGGCGAACAATATACAAGCCAATAAAGCCACGCCTCCAATGGACCAGTTGATTTTTGGGCCGAAAAGGGGCGTGATGTACTTTCTACCGAAAAAAAGTATCAGAATGAACACCAGCAATATGACATCTTTGGTGAAGGATTCCCATGGTGTTAGTTTGATGGCATCCCCAAAACACCCACAATCCGTCACTTTATTGAAATAGGCGGAATAGAAGGTGAGGAAGGTGAAGAAAACAATCATCAACAACAGACTCCAAACGGTAAACTTTGGTTTAAACCCAATCAACAGCAAAACACCCAAAATAACCTCAACAATGACCACAAAGATGGAAATCCCCAAGGCCAAGGGCGTTAAAAATGGCAAATCCAGCACGCTGGGGCTAAAGTATTCTTCCAGTTTGAATGAAAACCCCATAGGGTCGTTCAACTTGATGAGACCGCTGATAATAAACAGCACACCAACAATAATCCTTGATATCCAGACCAAATATTTCATTCTTCTTCGTTTAAGTGAATCATAGCAAAAACCGCATAGTTGACCATATCCTGATAATTGGCATCCACCCCCTCGCTTACCAAGGTGGCGCCCTTGTTATTTTCAATCTGTTTTACACGGAGCAATTTTTGCAGAATCAAATCCGTGAGTGAACTGACCCGCATGTCGCGCCAAGCCTCCCCGTAATCGTGATTTTTGTCCTCCATCAACTTTTTGGTGATGGCCACCTGTTCATTGTACAAGGCAATGGCCTCTTCTGCCGTTAGGTCTGGCTGCTCCACTACTCCTTTTTGTATTTGAATCAAAGCCATAATAGCGTAATTAATGATTCCGATAAACTCGGAACGCTCATCTTCGTCCACCTTGCGTACATCATTCTGCTGAAGACCTCGAATCCGTTGTGCCTTAATAAAAATCTGATCGGTGAGCGAGGGTAACCTTAGGATGCGCCATGCGGTGCCATAATCCTTTGCCTTTTTTAAAAACAATTCCCGGCAGGTTTGAATCACCGCGTCATATTGTTGGGAAGTCTGCTGCATGTATTGTTGCTAATTTGCGTAAATTTCGTCCAACTTGGCCATCGCCAAGCGCATTTTGCCAAAGATAATGAAACCCAACAAAGCAGATATTTTTTATGACCATAAACTGCAAAGGCGAACTGGTAGACCTTACGAGACCCAAAGTGATGGGCATCCTCAACCTTACGCCCGATTCTTTTTTTGATGGAGGCAAGTATAAGGACGAAACTTCCATCCTCCAGCAAGTGGAATACATGCTGAATCACGGTGCCACCTTTATTGATATGGGCGCTTACAGTTCGCGCCCAGGGGCCGAACATGTTACAGAAGATGAAGAATTGCTACGGATGCTTCCCGTAATCGACCTTATTTTAACTAAATTTCCAGACACCTTGATTTCTGTGGACACTTTCCGAAGCAAGGTAGCTGCGGAGAGCATTGAACACGGCGCGGCCCTCATCAACGATATTTCGGCAGGGAATTTGGACACTGCCATGTTTGATACGGTAGCCGATTATCAAGTGCCCTACATTATGATGCACATGAAAGGTACCCCACAGTCCATGCAAAAACAGGCCACCTATTCGGATGTGATCAAGGATTTGAGAAGCTATTTTTCCGAAAAAATACAGGAAACCACCTCCAAAAAAATCAACGACATCATTATTGACCCTGGGTTTGGTTTTGCCAAGACCACCGAACAGAACTACACCTTGCTGAATCATCTGGACCTGTTCCAAACCTTTGGTTTGCCCATTTTAATCGGTCTGAGCCGGAAATCCATGATCTATAAGGTTTTGGAATCGTCTCCACAGGAAGCGCTTAACGGCACCACGGCACTGCACACCATAGCCCTATTGAAAGGTGCGAACATAATTAGGGCACACGATGTAAAAGAAGCCATGGAATGTGTTAAACTTGTGGAGGTCTTAAAAGAGAATGCACTCTAATTTGAGGTTCTGCTATTTTTGCTAATTTTACAAAAACGCTGCCATTGGATTTTCTAAATTTTCTCGAGTTCAAGATTACGGATATCATCGATATTGTCCTCGTGGCCGCACTCCTCTATTACATCTACAAACTGGTCAAGGGCACGGTTGCCATCAATATTTTTATAGGAATCGTGATTGTTTGGGCTCTTTGGAAACTTACCGAGCTGCTCCAAATGAAAATGATCAGTAGCATGGTAGGCGGGTTTATGAATATTGGTTTGATTGCCCTCATCATCGTTTTTCAGCAAGAGATACGCAAGTTTTTATTGATGATCGGCTCCACCAACTTTGCCTCGAAACGGAATATTTTCAAGCACTTTAAATTCCTCAAGCAGGAGGCCATTTCCACCAATACCGATGTGGAGGCCATTATCGGGGCCTGTGAACGTATGGCCACATCCAAAACAGGTGCACTCATTGTAATCGAGCGCAACAACTCCATGGACTTTGTAAAATCCACCGGGGATGCGATGGACATTAAAGTGACCCAGCCCATTCTCGAAAGCATTTTCTTTAAAAATAGTCCCTTGCACGACGGTGCTATTGTGATTCAGGATAACTCGATAACCGCGACCCGGGTGATATTGCCCGTGTCCAACGACCGGAACATTCCCCTCCGCTTTGGTCTGCGACACCGGGCGGCCGTGGGCATCACCGAAAAAACGGATGCCCTCTGCCTAGTGGTGAGCGAGGAAACGGGATCGATATCCTACATTAAAAATGGAGATTTTGTTCCTTTTAAGGGACGGGAAGAATTGATCAAACGCATTAAAAAGGATTTGGAGCAATGACCTGCAAAAATTGTGACGCAAGATTGCGAACGGATTATTTGTATTGTCCCGCTTGTGGCGCAAAAGTGATACGCAACCGAATCACCATAAAAAATCTTTGGACAGACTTTTTAGAGCGATATTTCAATTTAGATAATACGTTTATCAGGACCGTAGTACATTTAACTACTACACCAGAGGTGGTCATTGAGGGGTATCTTCAAGGAATTCGCAGGAAATACCTTAACCCGATAAGTTATATGGGGATTGCGATTACCCTATCAGGACTTATCGTTTTTTTGATGGTCAAATCGGGTGATGCCATGAATTTCGATATGCTAAACAATAATGTGAGTACGAGGTATCAGGAAAAATTGATGGATTTCATTCTAGACTACCAAGCACTTATTTTTTTATTGTTTGTTCCCATGATGACTATTGCTGGTTGGCTATGTTTTGATCAAAAAAGGTATAATTTCGCCGAACGTACCATCATTTTTATGTACGCCCTTGCTCATTATAGCTTGGTCATCTTTCTTCCATCTATTATTGTCCTTTTCTTTATCCCAGAACAGTATTTCATTTTCTCATTTATTGGTATTCTTTTCATGGTGGTTTATACCACATACGTCATTATTCGCATTTCAAAATCTAGAGGAGTAGCACTTATTGCGAGATTGTTACTTTTTTATTTTATTCTGCTTATTCTTTATTTCGCCTTTTCCATTGCCCTTCCACTATTCCTGCTTTTGATCGGCGAGCTAAAAGTTGAAGATTTCTTGCCTCCGCAGTAAAGTTAAGCCACTTCCTCCGCCAAGAACTGTGCATTGTAAAGGTCGTTGTAGTAACCGCCCTTGTCCAGCAATTCCTTGTGGGTACCCGTTTCAATGATTTTACCTGCGTCCATCACTATGATTTTATCCGCCTTTTTGATGGTCGCCAAACGGTGCGCTATAATAATAGAGGTCCTACCTTCGGTTATTTTATCGGTAGCTTGCTGGATCAATTGCTCGGAATAGGTATCTACTGATGATGTAGCCTCATCCAAAATCAAGATACTAGGGTTGCTCACGTAGGCACGTAAAAAGGCAATCAATTGGCGTTGGCCACTGGAGAGCATGGTGCCCCGTTCCTTCACGTTGTATTGGTAGCCCCCTGGAAGACTCGAAATAAACTCGTGCACACCAATCTGTTTGGCCGCTGCCTCTATTTGTTCGGTTGTCACCTTCTCGTCACGGAGCGAAATATTGTTGGCAATGGTATCGGCAAATAGGAAAACGTCCTGCAGCACTATCGCAATATGGGAACGCAAGGATTTTAAGGTATAATCCTCCAAGCTTACATCATCCACCAAGATTTTCCCGGAATTGATTTCATAGAATCGGTTGAGCAGATTGATGATCGTGGATTTCCCCGCACCCGTGGCACCAACAATGGCAACAGTCTCCCCTGCCTTCACCTTAAAGGAAATCCCGTGCAGTACTTCCTCATCGGGCACATAGCCAAAATGGACATCCCTAAATTCGATATCGCCTTTCACATCTTTCTTCTCCACGGTTCCATTGTCGTCAATATGGCTATCGGTATCCAAAATCTTGAACACACGGTTGGCCGCTACCATTCCCATCTGCAGCGTATTGAACTTATCCGCAATCTGACGCAATGGCCGGAACAAGAGATCCATCAAGAAAAAGAAGGCGACAATAGCTCCTTTGTTGTCCATTCCCACATTCTGGATGTTTTGGATGACGCCAAAATAGACCACCAAGCCAATCCCAATGGAGTTGGATATTTCCGCTACGGGAAAAAATATAGAGTTGTACCAAACGGTCTTCAACCAGGCGTTTTGATGCTTTTCGTTGATAACACGAAACTTTTCCTTTTCAATTTCCTCGCGGTTAAAGAGCTGCACGATCTTCATCCCTGCAATACGCTCCTGCACAAAGGAGTTCAGGTTGGACACTTGTGCCCTCACCTCGATGAATGCAACTTTCATCGCTTGTTGAAAAAGACGCGTTGCTATCAAAATAACGGGGAGAATAGCGAACACGATCAACGCCAATTTCCAGTTGATCACTACCATGATGATGGCGGCAGATAACATCTTAAGGACATCGGCAACAATCATAAAGAATCCTTGGCTAAAGATTTCACCGATACGCTGCATATCGGCGACCGCTCTCGTGACCAATACGCCGATAGAGGAATTATCGAAATAGGTCATTTTAAAGCTGGTCATCTTCTCAAATAGGTTGATTCGAATATCTCGTATGACCGATTCGCCCAAAAGGTTGGCATAATAGTTAAATAACAACTGGGTGACTACCTGCCCCAAAAGAAAGGCCAACATGTAAAGTACATTGGTGAGCAATTGGCCACCATCCTTACTTTCCAACGATTGGTTGATAATGGTTTTTACCAACAAGGGTATCCCAATGGCAAATGCGGCGGAGAGGATAGCCACGATGGCCACCAACCAAAAAATGCCCCGATAGGGCCTGGTCCGTGAAAAAACCCGTTTAAAAAGGCGAAAATCAAACGCCTTGCCTGCATCATCCTTTTTGCTCATCAAAAATTTCTTTTGGGTAGCTAACCTTGGTCAAATATAATCCTTTTGCCGGGACGGAGACGCCTGCCTCTCCCCTATCTTTACTTGCAATTACGTTGTGGATGTCTTCGGGCGACATTTTCCCCGTGCCAACATCCAACAGTGTGCCCACAACTGCACGAACCATATTCCGTAGAAATCTATCTGCCGTGATCGTGAACACCCATTTTTCAGAATCGACTTTCCAGTAGGCTTCCCTAACATCACAGTTAAAGGTTTTCACATCCGTATTGGATTTGGAAAAACATTCAAAATCGGTATGGTCCAATAGGATTTTGGCTGCTTTGTTCATAGCATCCATATCCAAAGGATACTTTACCCAGTGGGCGTAGTCCCACAAAAAAGGGTTCTTTTCCTTCACCACCCAATATTCGTAAGTCCGTTCCACAGCATCAAAACGGGCATGGGCATCCTCTGGAACCTGCCGTAGGTGCTGCACCGCAATATCATCGGGCAAAAAGGCATTCAAACGGTACGCCAGCTCTTCCACATCCGAAATACGTTCTACATCAAAATGTGCGAACATCTGCTTGGCATGGACCCCGGCATCAGTCCTTCCGGCCCCCACTACCTCGATAGTTTCACGGAGCAAGGTGGAAAGGGCCTTTTCCAGTACCTCTTGCACTGTAATGGCATTGGGTTGATTTTGCCAGCCGTGGTACGCCTTTCCGAAATAAGAAAATTGGATAAAATATCTCAATGGGATCCCTTACTTTTAAGCCCGTAAAGATAATTGAATCCTTTCCAAACCGAATCCGACCTCGGGTTTTTAGCATATTTTTAGCGAAATGACAAAGATTTTATTGCTTTCCGATACGCATGGACATATGGATGAGACCATTCTGAAATATGCCGCTCAGGCCGACGAAGTTTGGCATGCGGGCGATATTGGGAACCTTTCTGTCACCGATAGATTGAAAGCGTTAAAACCTGTTCGGGGAGTTTATGGTAATATTGACGACCATGTGATCCAAAAAGAGTTTCCGGAAAACAATCGATTCATGTGCGAAGGGGTCGATGTATGGATCACGCACATTGGCGGATACCCCAATCGGTACAACGTTCGTGTGCGGGACGAAATTAGGAGCAATCCGCCAAGACTTTTTATTTGCGGTCATTCCCATATCCTAAAGGTGATGCATGACAAAAAATTGGGGCTTTTGCACATGAACCCCGGAGCCTGCGGAAAGCATGGTTTCCATCAAGTGCGAACCATGTTGCGGTTTGTAATCGATGGGGAAAAAATCAGTGACTTGGAGGTGGTTGAACTTGGAAAAAGATGAAAATGAAATACCTGATAATTCTTTTTTTTGGTATTTGGGTCAGTTGCAATAGTGTAAATGCCCAAAAGGACACCTATGGTCATTCCAAACATCCATCGCTTTATATTTTGGGCACGGTTCAGGATGGAGGAAGCCCTCATATTGGGTGTCAAAAATCGTGCTGCGAAGGGCTGTTTAAAAATCCTGACCCTACACGTAAAGTAGTATCCTTGGGTGTGGTAGACCATCTAAACCAAAAAAGCTATCTTTTTGAAGCTACCCCAGATTTACCCTCCCAATTAAAATTGTTGAAAGAGAGGAGCAACCTCAACCAAGAGGTTCCTGATGGCATTTTTATTACCCATGCCCACATTGGCCACTATACCGGCTTAATGTACTTGGGCCGAGAGTCCCTTGGTAGCAAGAGAGTTCCCGTGTATGCGATGCCCAAAATGAAACGGTTCCTGGAAACCAATGGACCATGGAGTCAGCTTGTAAAATTGAACAATATTTCCATTCAGTCCATTCAGAATGAAAAAACAATCCAACTTACCCAAGATTTAAGTGTGATTCCATTTACGGTTCCGCATAGGGATGAATATTCGGAAACGGTGGGTTTTAAAATCATCGGTCCCAACAAATCTGTCTTGTTTATTCCCGATATTGACAAGTGGTCCAAATGGGAAAAGGACATATTGAATGAAATCAAAGCTGTAGATCTAGCATTTCTGGATGCTACCTTTTTTGATGGCCCAGAAATCAATTCGAGAAACATTGCAGAAATCCCGCATCCCTTTGTCGTGGAAAGTATGCAATTGCTAAAGGATTTGCCCCAAGTGGAGAAATCCAAGGTATACTTTATACATTTTAACCATACCAACGCACTTTTGGACACCACTAGTCCAGCTTATAAAAAAGTAATTGACTCTGGTTTCAACATGGCCACTTTTGGCTCAAGATTTAAACTGTAACCCAACAACATAAAAACCCCGGCCAAGGCCAGGGTTTTTTCGCACTAATACTACTAAGATGTTAGGTTCAACGTAAGCGATCCACAGATTTTACAAGATCTTCATCCTTTTTGATAGCCCTGTTGGCCAGGACCAGAAAAACGATAGAAAATACAGGAATCAGCATCCCAATACCCTTCTCAGAAACCACAGTTTCTCCGGATAAGCTTAGCGATCGATAAACGAAAAATCCTAGTAAAAAAAGGTTCAATATCATATTCAATCTGTTTACCACAAATTGATTTTGTCTTTTCTTGTACATCACAATCGACACAACGGCCAAAACGGTCACTATGTAAAAAACAAGGCTCACCAGTACTTCGTCTTGGGCAAACACCTCTTTTCCGCCAACTTCCACCCATAAATTCAAAAAGAACGGCAGTATGCCCGAAATGAGGCCTACTATGAGCAAATATAACGTCTGGATTCGTTGAATCATTGCAAAATTTGATTTCCAATGGCAAAAATAGGCGTCTTTTTGAGAAATGAGGGCTTATTCTTGAAAAATAATTTGTATTATTGTGCAGTTATTAGCAAGCACCTACCAAGAAATTCTTTTCTCCAGTAGCATCCAAAATAACCCTTACTTCATATTAAGAATCACACAAGTTTAACTTATTTCTTTACTTAATGTTCGAGATTTCAGATCTAAAAGCTAAAAAGCTTCCTGAGTTGCAAGAGATTGCAAAAGAACTCAATGTTCCCAAATTCAAAACCTTGAAAAAACTGGACCTGGTATACCAAATATTGGATGTACAGGCCTCCAACCCAAAAGCCGTGGCAGAAACCGTAGCCACAACAACTGCGGACGACAAACCAGAGCCTAAACAAAAAAGAGCCAGGACCCCTCGTCCGAAAAAGACCGAGGCAAATGACAACAAAGGGGATGCCCCCGAAAAAGCTCCACAGAAAAGAGAGCCTCGAAACAAAAAGGATGATTCCAAAGGGCAAAGTCCGCAACAAAAAAAGGACAACAAACCCCAGAACAACAATAACAACAACTCCCAGAAGAACCAAAGCAACAGGAGAAGCAACAATAACAACCAACAAAATAAGGGCCACCACGACAAAAAGAACAGCAATTTTGACAAGGACCTGAAAAATAGGTATAAAGAGCCTGAGTTCGAATTTGACAGCATTATCGAAAGTGAAGGTGTACTGGACATTATGCAGGATGGGTACGGATTCCTAAGGTCTTCCGATTACAATTACCTTTCTTCTCCCGATGATATCTACGTTTCCCAATCACAAATACGATTGTTCGGACTAAAATCCGGCGACACCATTTTGGGAAACATCCGCCCTCCAAAGGAAGGTGAAAAATATTTTCCATTGATCAAGGTGAACAAAATCAATGGCCTAGATCCCCAAGTAGTGAGGGACAGGGTAGCATTTGAGCACCTTACGCCATTGTTTCCTAAGGAAAAGTTCAAATTGGCGGAAAAACAGAGTACGATTTCAACCAGAATCATGGATTTGTTCTCCCCTATTGGAAAAGGACAAAGGGGAATGATCGTTTCCCAGCCCAAAACGGGTAAGACCATGTTGTTGAAGGATATTGCCAACGCTATTGCCGCTAACCATCCAGAGGTATATCAAATCATCCTATTGATTGATGAACGCCCAGAAGAGGTAACCGATATGCAACGTAACGTGCGTGGCGAGGTAGTAGCTTCTACTTTTGACAAAGAGGCCACCGAACACGTTAGGGTTGCCAACATTGTTTTGGACAAAGCGAAAAGATTGGTGGAATGCGGTCACGATGTAGTAATCCTTTTGGATTCCATCACCCGTTTGGCGAGAGCCTACAACACCGTGCAGCCAGCTTCTGGTAAGGTTTTGAGTGGTGGTGTGGATGCCAATGCACTGCATAAACCCAAACGTTTCTTTGGAGCTGCCCGTAATATCGAAAATGGAGGTTCACTATCCATTATTGCTACAGCGCTTACAGAGACCGGTTCTAAAATGGACGAAGTTATTTTTGAAGAATTCAAGGGTACAGGTAATATGGAACTTCAATTGGATAGAAGAATTTCCAACCGAAGGATTTTCCCTGCCATCGACCTTATTTCTTCATCAACGCGAAGGGACGACCTTCTGTTGGACGAAAATACGATTCAACGTATGTGGATCTTGCGCAAGTATCTTGCCGACATGAACCCAATTGAAGCCATGGAGTTTATGGAGCAGCGCATAAAGCAAACCAAGAACAACGAGGAGTTTTTGCTCACCATGAACGAGTAAAAATCTTTCCATAACAACTAAAAATCATAGACCCTTCAATTTGCTTTGAAGGGTTTTTTGTTGAGTCAATTTATAGAAAAGGCATATCTTTATTTCGGTTTCCTCAAAACTGAACTTAAAACACTTTACTATGAATCACAACAAAAAGGCCTTGCTCGCTATTTTTGGCGCATCATTGCTATTCATCGGGTCCTGTCAACAAGGTCCAAAAAAGGATGAGCCTACCGAACCGACACCTGAAAAAGTATCGCCTCCAGAGGGCATCATATCTCTGGAAGAATCCAAATCCCTTTACGACAATTATACCCGGAACAGGGTGGCTATGATCGAACAATTTGAAATGGAGCAAAATCCGGACGAAAAGTTTATTCCCGCCCGTTTCACCGCTTTCACCTATGCCGACATGAAAAAATACATGGCCTATGTGGAGCAGGAAGCTGAAGCTGCCGGAGTTGAAGTAGCTTCGCTACGCTTGTATTTTGCCAATTATCCCAACAAGCCCGATTTTCCCGATGGAAAAAAGGTCGTACATCCGAGACAAAATTCCATTTTTATAGTACCTACCACTATGATGGATGGTAAGGAATATGGCTTTTACATTGCTGCGGATGGAAAGGCAAAACCCATCAAAGATGTGGTGGGAAGCCCGGAAGACGGCGGAATGCAAGAAGCCAACACTTCCAAGGCAAGTATGGTGCCCGCTCTATTTCAAAATGGTGACCGAAGCTTGAACCTTAACCATGGAGGTTCTGGACCGCCCCCATACACCGATTTTTAAATAAGGGAACATGCCTACAGAGCTCCTTGATTATCTGACCGAGCACTTCTATGTACCGCTATACCTCGTAACATGGATAGTGGCCATTGTACGGTACCGAAGGTATTTCGACACCCCGTTGAAATACTTCCCGATGATTATCATTTACACTTTTTTTACAGAGCTCTTAGGCGTACTCATCAAGTACAACAACAATTTCCAATTTTTCTCAGATGGAAGGTATGCTTGGCACAATGTCATTATTTACAATGTGTACCAGCTCGTTTTCTTTATCTTCTTTTTTGGGGTTTATCAAAAGGTACTTCATAACCGAAGTCTAAAGAAACAGATCGGATATTTGATGGGAATCTGTGGATTGGCATACCTTGTAAATGCCATAGCCTACAATCCATTGCACAATCAAATGACCTATGCACATATCATCGGCTCGGTAATGATGGTCTACATCGTACTTTCCTACTTCAGGGAAAAGCAGTTGGAGCAGTTGCTTCAGCCCTTAAAATATAATTTAATGTTTTGGGTCAGCACAGGTATTCTCGTTTTTTATTCCCTTTTTCCAATCATTTCCACTATTTATCTTTTGGACCTCAACATTGGGGTTCAGGTATACTTTAGACCCTTGTTACTTACCGCAATAGCCCTAATGTACCTAATTATCATATTTGGGCTAATGATAGGCAAAAGAAAGGCTTTTCGATAAGCATAATGATACAAGTTCCAGAAGAAAGCCTCCCTCGTGGAGGCTTTTTATGTATTTTTACGAGCACAGAAAGCTACTGACAGCCAATCAGGTAGCCCATACCCATGGAGGAACTATTTAAATTTCTTAGCGAGCAGTACATCATTCCCTTCTACCTGATTGTGTGGCTTGTGGCCATGTCCCGTTACCACACGTATTTTGACACCCCCATGAAGTATTACCCCATGTACCTCATGTACACGTTTTTAACAGAATTGTTGGGGTATTTCATCAAATTCCATGATGAGTTTCAAGTGGTGAGCGACAGTAATTACGATTGGTACAACGTAATCATCTATAATATTTATTCCGTGATTTCCTTTGCGTTTTTCTATTACCTCTATTGGCGCTTGGTAAAAACTGACAAATACAAAAAATGGATCATTGTAGGTGCCGTGACGAGCCTTGGTTCCTACGGACTAAGCCTTTTCTTTCAAGATCCATTTTATTCCAACCTCTACTACGCAGATCTCGTGGCGTCCATGATACTTTTATTTGTGATTTGGCTCTATTTTAAAGAAAAAAGGAACGAGACCCATCTTCAACCTATGAAGTATAACCTAATGTTCTGGACCAGTTTGGGACTGGTGGTTTTCCATGTCTTCTTTCCCTATCTCATCCTGATAGGGTACGAGGCACCAAAAATATGGGTGCAATATCGTTTACGAAGCATACTATGGGTATTGATACTGTTCATGTACGGCTCCTTTCTAATCGGGGTACTCACTCATAAAAGGAGGGCGTTCAGATAACATCATAACAAAAAAAGCGCCCCCAATATGGAGACGCTTTATGTTATTTAAAGAATGATTCAAGATTACATTGCCGCAACTTGAGTCATCAATTTGCTCTTAAGGTTGGCCGCCTTGTTGCTGTGGATGATATTTTTCTTGGCCAATTTATCGATCATGCCAACGACAGTAGGCAACAAAGCTTCAGCAGCTTTCTTGTCTTCTTCGTTACGCAATTTTTTGATGGCGTTACGCACGGTTTTGTGCTGATACCTGTTACGCAAACGTACTGCTTCGTTTCTTCTGATTCTCTTTAATGCTGACTTATGGTTTGCCATTGCTTACAATTAATTCTTTCTAAAAACTTTCTTTGTAGCCCGTAGGGGAATCGAACCCCTGTTACCAGGATGAAAACCTGGCGTCCTAACCCCTAGACGAACGGGCCATTATGTCAATATAAAGGTTTGAACGTTAAGGCTCAAAATAAGCAAATTTCGCTTAAACCTTCTTTTGTAGCCCGTAGGGGAATCGAACCCCTGTTACCAGGATGAAAACCTGGCGTCCTAACCCCTAGACGAACGGGCCATTATGCTTGCATAATTGCGGATGCAAAAATACAACTATTTTTAAGTCTTGCAACAGTATTTTTTATTTTTTGCAAGCCGCTTAATAGGCTTTGGCAAACAATACCCTCCTAACCGATGGCTTTCCTGTTACCATACACTTACCCACTTCCTCCGACGCATCCAAGGGAATGCAACGAATCGTAGCTTTGGTGTCCTCCTTAATTTTATCTTCCGTTTCGGCGGTACCGTCCCAATGCGCGGAAACAAATCCACCTTTCTCCTCGATTACCTTTTTGAATTCTTCATAGGAATCCACTTCGGTAATATGTTCTTGTCTGTAGTCCAATGCCTTTTTAAAGATGTTCTCTTGGATTTCATCCATTAAGGCCACAACTTTGTCCACCACCTCATCGGCTTTCACGATCTCCTTGGTCAAGGTGTCCCTTCGTGCCACCTCAAATGTTCCGTTGGCCAAGTCGCGCTGACCCACTGCCAATCGGACGGGAACTCCCTTCAATTCGTACTCGTTGAATTTAAAGCCCGGTTTGTGGGTATCACGGGTATCGTACTTCACCGTAATTCCTCTGTTACGAAGTTCCTTTACCAAAGGCTCCACTTTTTCGGAAATCGCGTCCAATTGATCCAGTCCTTTATAAATGGGGACGATCACCACCTGTATCGGCGCCAACTTGGGAGGAAGCACCAAACCATTATCGTCGCTATGGGTCATGACCAAGGCGCCCATCAATCGGGTGGAAACACCCCAAGAAGTGGCCCAAACATAATCTTGGGAACCTTCCTTATTGGCAAATTTCACATCGAATGCCTTGGCAAAGTTCTGCCCCAAAAAGTGGGAAGTACCCGCCTGCAATGCTTTACCGTCCTGCATAAGGGCTTCGATACAATAGGTTTCCTCTGCTCCGGCAAAACGTTCACTTTCGGTTTTGGTCCCCTTGATCACGGGCACGCCCATGTAGTTTTCAACAAACTCGGCATACACGTTCATCATCAATTCAGCTTCTTCCAAAGCTTCCTCGCGCGTGGCATGGGCCGTGTGCCCTTCCTGCCATAAAAACTCTGCCGTTCTCAAGAAAAGACGGGTCCGCATTTCCCAACGCACCACATTGGCCCATTGGTTGATTTTCAACGGTAGATCGCGATAGGATTGAATCCATTTTCGATACGTATCCCAGATAATCGTTTCGGATGTTGGCCGAACAATAAGCTCCTCTTCCAATTTGGCATCCTCGTCCACCACAATACCACTGCCATCTTCCGCATTTTTTAAACGGTAATGGGTAACCACGGCACACTCCTTGGCAAATCCTTCCACATGGCTGGCCTCCTTGCTCAAATAGGATTTAGGTATGAACAGTGGAAAATAGGCGTTCTCGTGGCCCGTTTCCTTGAACATCCTATCCAATTGTCCCTGCATCTTTTCCCAAATGGCATATCCGTAGGGTTTGATAACCATACAACCCCTGACCCCCGAGTTTTCGGCCAAATCTGACTTTACCACCAGTTCGTTATACCATTTGGAATAATCCTCCGCTCTGCTCGTTAAATTTTTACCCATTAATTGAAGTTTGGCACAAAACTTGTGTCTTTAATAGTGAAATGATTGGGTAAAACTAATTATTTTTAGTATGTTCAACAATAAAAATTGCACCATGTTACAGTCTTTACTTCACAATAAATTACGAACCCCCGCCATATTAATGGTTGCCGCCCTTTTTATGGCCTCCTGTGGTTCATATCAGCAGGCTTCCTATTATGATGATGGCATATACACTCCCAATAATCGTGTAGTGAGCGTAGAAAAGAGAAATGCACAAGCCGAAAGGGTGGAGCAGCAGGAAAATAATATCTACGGGGATTATTTTGGTGATAAAGCAAATGAATACGGTGAAATTTTGGACAGTGAGGTTTTTACCGATGTTGACAGTTACTCCAGTCAAACACAAAATGATACCATTCCCTATGGTGAGCAAACCGATTATTTTGCCTACAACAATAACTATAATGGTAATCCCGGTTGGGGGGACAATCCTTCCAATATTTCCATAAATGTTTATGACAACAGCTGGGGCTGGGGTTGGAACGACCCTTGGCTATGGAACGGCGGTTGGGGCTGGAACGCTGGCTGGGGCTGGGGCTGGAACAACCCATGGAGATGGAACCGCTGGGGCTGGGGAGGCCTTGGTTGGGGCTGGAATGCCGGCTGGGGCTGGAACGACCCTTGGTTATGGAACGGTGGCTGGGGCTGGAACGCTGGCTGGGGCTGGGGAGGCCTTGGTTGGGGCTGGAATGCCGGCTGGGGCTGGGGCGGATATTGGAACCGTCCGTTCGTTGGAAGAGGATATTACGGCAGAAATTACGCTCGCATCTCGGGCAGACGTGGGTATTCCTATCTACCTGGAACTACCATCGCTTCGCGCACCAACAGAAGATATGCTGATGGATTTAGATATAATAGTGGCCGCTCCAACAGAACCGTTGGTCGAAGCAATAACCTGGCAAGTCGCAGTGCCCGTGGCTACAGTAATCGCTCCAATGTGCGGAGAACGGTAAGTGCCGATGCCTTGGCCAGAAACCGCAATTACAGAACCAGTAGAAGTACACGAACATCGCCCGGCTACAATAGAAGTTCAAGATCATATAATAATAGGTACGGAACATCGCCTTCCACTAGAAGCAACCGAAGCTATAATGGCAGTAATGCGACCCGAAGCTATAACAGAAGTTCCGGAACACGGTCTTCAAGAGGCTACTCGCCCAGCAGAAGCTACAATCGTTCTTCGAGCGGTGCGAGCTCCCGAAGCTATCGTAGCAGTGGATACTCTAGGAGCAGTAGGTCTAGCGGAAGCTACCGCAGCTCTGGAAGCAGCTCTAGAAGTTCCGGCGTTAGCAGATCATCGGGAGGTTCACGTTCCTCTGGAGGAGCCTCACGTTCTTCTGGCGGTAGTAGAGGTGGACGCGGTGGCGGAAGACCATAATCATTCCATAAATTTATCGATTAATTTAAATCACAAGAAATGAAAAGAATCTCAACTTTCATCATGGTATTGGCATGCACTTTTGCAAGCGCACAAACCATTGATGACGTGGTACGCTATAGCACCGAGAACCTACAGGGAACCGCAAGGTTTCAGGCTATGGGCGGGGCGTTTGGAGCCTTAGGTGGCGATTTGTCCGCCCTTAACGTGAACCCAGCAGGTTCAGCCGTGTTCAACTTTAGTGAAATCAGCATTACGGGTTCCAACTATCATAGGAACAACGATGCCCTGTATGGTGGTACGCTAACCAACACCACGGATAATTCCTTGGAATTTAATCAGGTTGGGGGTGTACTTGTATTTAATTCGTCCAACGATAGCCCTTGGAAAAAAATAGCATTGGCCTTTAATTATGATTTAGCCCAAAATTTTGACAACACTTATTTTGCATCGGGCAGTACCGCCGTTGGTGTCGATAATTACTTTCTCAACTTTGCTCAAGGCGAACCTTTGGGTCCGTTGCGCACACAGGAAGGTGAATTTGTGGAAGATGCATATTTGGATATCGGAGCCAATTTAGGGTATTCGGCCCAACAGGCTTTCTTGGGCTTTCAAGCAGGTATCATTGAACCCGTAGATGATGTCGACCAAAACACAGACTACTTCTCCAATGCCCAATATGGGACGGTTAATCAGCGGTATCAACAGAGCACCTCTGGATTCAACAGTAAATTCACGGCCAATTTTGCCACTCAATATGAAGACAATTTGTACTTGGGAGCCTCATTAAATTTCCACAATGTACTCTATGAAAGAGTTACCCTTTTGGACGAACAAGGTTACGATGCAGATTCCCCCATACAGACCATTGCATTTGACAACCTCCTACGTACAGAGGGAAATGGATTCTCCTTTAGCCTGGGCGCGATTGCGAAATTGAATCAAACCGTACGAGTAGGTGCCAGTTATCAATCCCCTACTTGGTATAGGCTTGCAGACGATACCTCGCAGCGCATCAATTCCAATTTAGCGGTCCCGGACATCGACTTTATAAATTTCAACATTGTGAATTTGTATGAAGAATATCGCATAAAGACTCCTGAAAAATATACGGGAAGTTTGGCTTTGGTATTTGGTCAGGATGGCTTGATAAGCTTTGACTATTCCTATCAAGATATGTCCAAAGCTGAACTGCGACCTACTTCCGACCCAAGCTTTGCCGATGAAAACGAATTTATAGGAAACACCTTGGGAGCAGTGAATGCATTCCGTTTGGGCGGGGAATACCGAATTGAGCAAGTAAGTCTAAGAGCTGGTTACCGGTATGAGCAAAGCCCTTATGAGGATACTAATTTTGTGGGCGACCTTAACGGATTTTCAGCAGGTATCGGATATACATTTGGTGCCAACCGTTTGGATTTGGCCTATAGCCGCACTGAGCAGGATACCAATTCCTTCTTTTTTGATGGTGGTGTGGACAGTGCCGCCCTCATTAATCGCGTAAACACAAATATTGCCTTGGGCTATACCTTTAAATTCTAGAAAAAGAAAATATAATGCGATAAGGTCGGAAGAAATTCCGGCCTTTTTTTATCTATCGTACCAGCGAAAAATGTCTTCGCACGGACCTGGCAACAATAACATTTTCATCGTTGCGCTCATATTCCAGTCGGAACCAATAGTCGGATGAAGGCATATCCCTTCCATTAAACGTACCGTCCCAACCGACGTTTACATCGATTTGCTTAAGCAACTTTCCATAACGGTCGAAAATATACACCACAGGATTTCCCAACTCCTCTACCCCGTACACGGTCCAATTATCGTGGGCACCATCACTATTGGGCGTAAAAAATTTGGGATAGCCAACGACCAAAAATTCTATAGGTTCAGTGGTCCCACAGCCATTCTTATCGTTGATGACCACGGTGTTTATTCCAGGGGGCACATCCAAAAACACAGGGTCGTCCTGATATTCCCCTCCGTTGATGGCATATTCATAATTTCCGTCTCCTACGGGAACAATTTCAATATTATAAGGGTCCGTCTGGTCGCTGTTGACCAAATCGTCGATGACCCGAACCTCATCCAATTCGGGAGTGCCGTAAAAGGTAATCAATACATCATCCGTTATAATGGTCGCCTGATTGGTTTCAATGGAAACAAAATAACGTCCCGAATTAGGACTTGAAACGGTCAACTCGGTTTCCGTAGCTCCATTCGCCAAAATTTGGTCGATAACACCGTCATCATCAAAATCAACACTCCAAGTAACATTGGCGATATTGGGACCTGCAGGTGAATTGAGCGCAGATAAAACAATATCCGGGTCGCCTTCGCAGGCAACGATATCAAAGCCTAAAAACTCATCGCGCAAGCTACAGTCCAGTGCCGTATTTTGGTCTTCATCCACAGAAGTTCCCGTAAATGTGAGGATAAAGTCCTCCGGTTCGTCATCAAAATTGGTGTTGTAATTGTTGATGTAGAGATAGTAGATTTCACCTTGTCTTACATTCAACCATTCGTCATACGTATTTTGACTCCCTTTTACGAACGGGGCTCCTTCCCTGCCATTTACGGGATTGACCCCAATCCCCGTGAACCCTGTTTCGTTGTATTCGTAATTGCAGCGAATGGGCTGTGCAGTCCCATCCCCAACTATGGTGCAAAAATTCTCATTTGAAGTTTCATCAAAAGGACCGTATAACGCAAAATCCCATTCGGCGGTAATTGGACTTCCCGGGGTAACCGGAAGGGCCTCAATATCAAAACCGATTTGTCCGTCGGTGCCCGCCCTAAACACATACCAAGCGGTGTTGTTTTCGATATTGGCCGAACTTACACTTCCCTTTTCCAAGCATCCGGTTTGGGTGATAACCTCAGGGTCGAAATCGTCAATATCCCCACCTCCGTCCGTGGTTCCTAAAATGGGAGCATCGGCACAAACAGGAATCGCTGTTCTACAATCTGGGGAGTTTTGCGCGCTGACCAACTGGCATACAAGAAAAAAACAGATAGCGCTGAATAGAGCTCTCATAGAATTTTGGGGCTATTGATTATGCTGCTTATTAGCAGTATAACTCGCTAACCTACAGTTTTAGTATACGGTCATCGAAGAAATTTACCGTTAATCGACAAACGGTAACACTTAGCTATCGCCTTAAGGAAAAATGACTTTGCAAATATTTGGCAACGGTACGGTTTCCATCTGCATCAATGTAGGACAATTTGAACCAATAATCGGTTGATGGCAGTGGCTTACCTTGAAAATTGCCATCCCAACCTGCGTCAAACTCGTTCATCTGCTTGATGAGTTTACCATAGCGGTCATAAATGGTAACAATAGGAGAGTTTAAAGTAGAAAGCCCCTCAATCTGCCAAGTCTCATTGAGCACATCGCCATTGGGCGAAAAAGCGGAAAGAAAGCCCACGACCACAATTTCTTCTTCTACCTCACCACAGCCATATAGATCTCGCATGCGAACCGTATGCAAACCGGGAGGAACACCTTGGAACACATTGCTGCTTTGAAAATCTGTACCATCCAGACTAAATTCGTACGTTCCATCGCTCTCCGTATTGATGGTAACCGAATTATTGACGCTCATATCGGCTATATCGATACTGGAGATTTGGGGCATGGTCGATATCTCGACCACCACCGTTCTGGTAGCCTCACAAACAATTCCATTGGATTGATGGGTTGCCGTTAAGACATATTCCCCTGCTTCTGATACCAAAATGGACGGGGTTTGCTCTCCCGAACTCCATTGGTAAGTGTAGTCAGCATTGGGCTGCGTTTCCCCGATTTCCAGGGTTCCGACGGCTTCACAGATGACAACCTGCTCATCAAAAGTTAAAACTGGAGTGGTTATGGCGTTGATGGCAAAGCTTTGGGAGGCATCGTAGCAATCTGGGTTTGCCAAGGAGGTTGTCCTAACGTAAATGGTTTCCGAGCCAGCGGACAGCAAATGATTCCGATCTAGAGGGGCTACGCCAGCATTCGCATCGGCCTGGGTACCATGATAACTCACGATAACAGCATCAGCATCCATTCCTCCAATGGCTTCTGCATTTTTGACATTCAAATCAAAGGTCATATCCGGTTCAAAACAGAGGGTCTCATCTGTCAACATCCCCGTAACCGGTACTTCATTAAATCCGACTTGGACATCACTTACTATATTTTCTGCTGAAGTAAGGACCACAACGCGGTACGTGCCCGAATCCGGAACGGTATACGTAGCACCAGCAGCACCTGATATCAACTGAAAGCCAGTCCCACCATCACGATACCACTCGTAACCCGAAGCTCCAGAAGTTGTGGCATCCAAGACTACGGTTTCTCCTTCGCAAACGGTAATGGGCGGACCCAACAAATTGCTGACAATGGAACAATCCAAAGCACTGTTGGGATAATCTACCCATACGTTTCCGGTGAACTGAATGGAAAAACCAGAATTGATATTGCTAAAATTATTGATGAAGAGATAATAATCCTCCCCAGCCTCTACCTGCAGCCAGTCTTCATAATGCACGGAATCTTCATCGCCCGTTGGGTCCTCTCCCACCCCAATAAAACTGGTATTCTCGCTATTGTCAAAAAAATTACATCGGACAGGGTCGCCCAAATTGTTGCAATCGGTAGCACGGTAGAGCGCAAAATCCCAATCCTCGTTGCTATTATGCCCAATATTAAAGCCCAATTGACCAGCTTCGGCCGTTCTAAAACGGTACCAAGCCGAATTGGATTCTATGGCTCCTGTGGTGGTCTGCTCCAAGCAACCGCTGGAGGAGGCGCCATTGAAGTCATCGGTACCAAAACCATTGGTCCCGCCATTAATTGGGGTATTGCTGCAAATGGGAATGGCCTGGGAGCAATCTTGGGCCACCTGCCCTTGTGCAGTTTGCCAGAACAGTAAAAACAATAAGGTCCTTAAAATAGGTTTCCACATAAAAGACTGTAGGTTTGGGCATTATAAAGGTACCGCACGCCTTGCCTTAACAATAATTTATGTTGTCAAACCCCAGATACCAGATGTTAAATCGTTCATTAATGTATATCTTTGCCCTCCACAAGCAGTACCTATGAAATTAGAGCAGGCATTGGAAGAACAATATGAAGAAAGAGGGAACGACCACGTAGGTTCCTCATCGGATACCCCATTAAGAGACGATGCTTTTGTATTGAGCGACGAAGAAAAAATCGAAAGAATACAAAAAAGCGTCAGGGAAATTATGCTTACGCTGGGTCTTGACCTAGATGATGACAGTTTGAAAGGTACCCCAAAACGGGTGGCCAAAATGTACGTACAGGAAATTTTTGGAGGATTGCATCCGGACAGAAAACCAAAATCGTCCACTTTTGACAATAAGTACAAGTACGGCGAAATGTTGGTCGAAAAAAATATCGTAGTGTATTCCACCTGCGAACACCACTTGTTGCCCATTGTTGGGCGGGCGCATATTGCCTACATCTCCAACGGGACCGTTGTGGGGCTTTCCAAAATGAACCGAATTGTGGATTATTTTGCCAAGCGTCCACAGGTACAAGAGCGAATGAACATCCAAATCGTCAAGGAACTTCAAAAAGTGTTGGGCACAGAAGACGTGGCCTGCGTTATCGATGCAAAACACCTTTGTGTCAACTCCAGGGGCATCCGCGATATCGATAGTAGCACCGTAACTGCAGAGTATGGCGGCAAATTCAAGGAAGAGGCCACAAGAAGGGAATTTTTGGACTACATCAATCTGGATACCGAATTTTAAACACCAACCGTTTAAATGCAATTGTATAAAGACCAAACCTTACGCATCCATAACTCGCTTACCGGAAAAAAAGACGTGTTCCAGCCCATAAACGAAGGCCACGTAGGCATGTATGTTTGTGGTCCAACGGTATACAGCAATGTGCACTTGGGGAACTGTCGCACCTTCATGTCCTTCGACATGATTTTTCGGTATTTCAAGCATTTGGGATACAAAGTCCGTTATGTTCGGAACATCACCGATGCCGGACATCTGGAAAACGATGCGGATGAAGGTGAGGACAAAATTGCAAAAAAGGCCAAATTGGAGCAGATTGAACCCATGGAGGTAGTGCAACGCTACACGGTGGATTTTCACAATACCTTGCAGTTGTTCAACCTGTTGCCACCAAGTATTGAGCCTACCGCTACGGGACACATCATAGAGCAGATAGAAATTATCAAGGATATTCTTGAAAAAGGCTATGCCTACGAAGCCAACGGTTCGGTATATTTTGATGTGATCAAGTTCAACAAAGATCACGATTACGGAAAATTGAGCGGCAGAAAGTTGGAAGATATGATCACCAACACCCGCGAGCTAACGGCCCAGGACGAAAAAAGAAACCCACAGGATTTTGCGCTTTGGAAAAAAGCCGAGCCACAGCACATCATGCGCTGGCCGTCCCCTTGGGGCGATGGTTTTCCCGGTTGGCACTTGGAATGCACGGCCATGAGCACCAAATATCTAGGCGAAACCTTCGATATCCATGGCGGCGGAATGGACCTTAAGTTTCCGCATCATGAATGCGAAATAGCCCAGGCAGAGGCCAGCACTGGCAAATCGCCCGTAAACTATTGGATGCACGCCAATATGCTGACCTTGAACGGCAAAAAAATGTCCAAATCCACGGACAACAATATTTATCCTGCGGAAATCTTCAGTGGTAACAACAACATTTTAAGCAAGCCCTACACCCCTGCAGTGGTTCGTTTTTTTATGATGCAGGCCCATTATACTAGCATTTTAGATCTTAGTGATGAAGCCTTGCAAGCTTCGGAAAAGGGCTATAACCGCTTGATGGATGCCTTAGACAGTATCGATACTTTAAAAACAGGGGCGAAATCAGATTTTGACGTAACCGTATGGAAGCAGAAATGCTATGATGCCATGAATGACGATTTTAATACCCCGATACTAATCGCTCATTTGTTCGAGGCCGTGAAGCACATCAACCTTATCAAAGAGGACAAGGAAACCCTTTCTGCCGAAGACAAGGAGGAATTGAAGAAATCATTGGAGGCCTTTGTTTACGACGTACTGGGCATAGAAAATCAATCCATGGCGAAAGATGACTCCAACACCTTGAACGGTGTCATGGAATTGTTGATCGATATCCGGAACGAAGCTCGTGCGAAAAAGGATTTTGCCACCTCCGATAAAATCCGAGATCAACTGGTCGCCTTGGGAATTCAGATTAAGGATGGCAAGGACGGGACGACCTTCAGCGTTAATTAGGCGTTTTTCATAAATTTTGACTGGTACTCTCCGGGCGAAACATGGATTTTTCGTTTGAACAACCGGTTGAAATAGGAACGGTTCTCGAAACCGCATTCCAGATAGATCTCCTTTATTTTTTTATCAGGGTCCTTCAATAACTTGATGGCCATTTTAATGCGCTCACTATTGATGTAGTCAATGGGTGTAATTCCCAACTCCTCCTTAAAGGTTTTATGAAAATGGGATTCGCTCATGCAGGCTCTTTTGCTCAGGTCACTTACGGATATCGGTTCGTGCAAGTGATTGGCAATATACTCCACCACATAGGCCAAGCGATTGTTGGAGCTCAACTTGGATGCATTTTGGGTATAGTTTTCACGTCGGTTGCCCTGCAAAATGCGGATGATCAACTCTTGGAGCATGTTATCCACGAAAAAGTCCTTGGAAGGGTGGTTTTCGGTAAATAAGTACAAAAGCCGCTGAATAATTCCATAAATGCTGGCATCGTTGGTAAAGTGGTAGTTGTAATCCATCAAGGCCCATTCGGAGCCATCATGCTTTGGCATGGATTCATTCATTAGGTTGATGACCTTATTGATTTTTTCATCAGAAATCGCCATGGCGAGACAACGGGTCGGATTCTCTTGGTTGGCCTCGGGGAAATCGATACACATTACTTCGTTAGAGGGCAAGATCAGGGATTCACCTGGCAAAAAATCAAAAGAATTCTTGTCGCGCAAGTGCATGACCTTTTTTCCGATCAACATGGAAGCCAACACGGGTTGGTCAAATTGCAGCAATACCTTTTCTGCCTGCAAATGCGTTTCAAAAACATGCATGGCAGCATTGTTCAGCGTGTAGGACGTTTGGTTTTCTACCAAATGCTCCAATTTTCTTTCCTTAAAAAATCGTTCGGATAACTGCATACTCAGTGTTTACTCCTTAATATTTTAAACAAAAACTTATTAAATATAAAAAATACAATGGTGTTTTTTGTTAAAAATATAAATTCAAAGAGTATTGGTCATGTCATTAATAGAATACGTCAGATGTACAGCGCTCAAAATCAATACTTTTAGAATCAGTCACTTAAAAAGTGACGGTGCACATAACAATTAACTAAAACAACGTGTATTATGAGCAATGTACAAACTACGGAACGAAACGTTCTGGAAAAACCTAAGTTTAAGGACCAATATGAAAATTACATTGGTGGCAAATGGACCCCTCCAACCAAAGGAGAATATTTTGACAACGTATCCCCTGTAGACGGAAACGCTTTCACCAAGATAGCCAGGTCTACCTCAGAAGATGTGGACAAGGCCATTGATGCAGCCTGGGCAGCAGCTCCAGAATGGAACAATTCTTCCGCCACTTACCGTAGCAATCTGTTATTGAAGATTGCAGATGTGATGGAAAACAATTTGGAAATTTTGGCCCGGGCCGAAACTTGGGACAATGGTAAGGCCCTTCGCGAAACCCGGGCGGCCGACATGCCCTTGGCCATTGACCACTTTAGATATTTTGCAGGGGTTATCCGTGCCGAAGAAGGCTCCGTAAGCGAATTGGATGCCAACACGGTTTCCATGAATATATTGGAACCACTGGGGGTCGTGGGACAAATCATTCCTTGGAACTTCCCAATTTTAATGGCCGCTTGGAAAATAGCACCGGCCTTGGCAGCAGGCAACTGTGTTGTTCTAAAACCTGCTGAGCAAACACCTGTAGGAATTTTGATTTTAATGGAACTGATTGAGGATATTCTTCCAGCTGGGGTGCTCAATATCGTCAACGGATTTGGTTTGGAAGCAGGAAAGCCCTTGGCGTCCAGTCCAAGAATCAACAAAATTGCCTTTACCGGGGAGACCACTACCGGACAATTGATCATGCAATACGCATCCAAAAACATTATTCCCGTCACCTTGGAATTGGGAGGAAAATCCCCAAATGTATTCTTTGAGAGCATTATGGAGGCCGATGACGAATTCTTTGACAAGTGTTTGGAAGGTGCTGTGATGTTCGCATTGAACCAAGGCGAAGTGTGTACTTGTCCATCCCGGATATTAGTGCAGGAAAGCATTTTTGATGCCTTTATTGAACGAGTGATGGAACGCACAAAGGCCATTAAGCTAGGACATCCTTTGGATCCAAATACCATGATGGGCGCACAGGCTTCAAATGACCAGTACGAAAAAATACTTAATTACATCCAAATTGGTAAGGAAGAAGGCTGCGAAGTACTAGCGGGTGGCGAAGCCGCCTACAATGAAGGACTTGAAGGTGGATACTACATCCAACCCACCATATTGAAAGGAAACAACAAGATGCGGGTGTTCCAAGAAGAGATCTTTGGTCCCGTGGTCTGTGTTACCACCTTTAAAGACGAAGCTGAAGCCTTGGAAATTGCCAATGATACCCTTTATGGATTGGGTGCCGGGGTTTGGACCCGCGATATGCACCAGGCCTATAAAATTTCACGACAGATACAAGCCGGTAGGGTCTGGGTAAATTGTTACCATGCTTATCCTGCACATGCTCCGTTTGGTGGTTATAAGAAATCTGGTATCGGAAGGGAAACCCACAAAATGATGCTCAACCATTACAGACAGACCAAGAACATGTTGATTTCTTATGACAAGAACAAACTGGGCTTTTTCTAGGATGGAGCAGTTGATAAAACGTGTATTGGTTTCGGACAATGCCATAAAAATCATTGACCAACTCAGGGAACGCCATGGTGAGCTCATGTTCCACCAAAGTGGGGGCTGTTGCGACGGTTCTTCGCCCATGTGCTTCCCCAAAGGTGAATTAATGCTCAACGAGAACGATGTGAAACTGGGCACCATTCACGGTTGCGATTTTTTTATGAGCAAAGACCAGTTCGAATACTGGAAGCACACACAGCTTACGGTGGATGTAACCACTGGAAGAGGTGCCAGTTTTAGCTTGGAAATTCCATTGGGAATCCGTTTTGTCATCAAGTCTCGACTCTACACGGATGAAGAACGGGACCATCTGGAACCTGTGCAATCTGGCGAAGAAGTTTAAATCAAGCCCCGATTTATCGGGGCTTTTTGTTACCTTGTTCCTTCGTATCAGTCGAAGATGCCATGAAAAAAATTTTGATAGCACCGTTTGTTTTATTGGTGCGTTTTTACCAACTTTTTATCTCTCCCATGCTCCCCTCCACATGCCGCTATTCCCCTACGTGTTCCCAATATACCTTGGAGGCCTTAAAAAAGCACGGTTTGTTCAAAGGCGGATGGCTCTCCATCAAACGAATCGCCAGCTGTAATCCTTGGGGTGGAAGCGGATACGATCCTGTACCTTAAAAAATTGAAGTTTAAATAACGTCGAGCAACCGCTCAAAGTAGTTATATTAGTCCCTAAAATTTATGCACATGTACTTTCTAGGATTTGACTGGAACCCCGAAGGAACCCTTTTTAAACTGGGTTTTATACAGATAAAATACTACAATCTGCTCTGGATAGCGGCCTTTGTCCTGGGCTGGTTCATCATGAAAAAAATATTCCTGAACGAAAAGAAGTCCATGGAAAAACTGGATTCCCTTTTCATCTACACCGTAGTTTCCATTATGCTGGGAGCTCGATTGGGACATGTATTTTTTTATGATTGGGAGTACTACCAAGACCATTTGGCGGAAATCCTTTTACCGATACGTGAAAGTGCCAACAGCTCCCTTTTTGGCCTTATAAATGGGTATGAGTTCACAGGTTTTACAGGTCTCGCCAGTCACGGGGCCACCATTGCTGCCATTATAGGAATTGGATTGTACTCCTTAAAATGGAAGGACATGAAAATGCTCTGGTTGTTGGACCGATTGGTAATCCCTTCGGCCATTGGCGCCGCCTTTGTGCGGTTCGGAAACTTTTTCAACTCCGAAATCAACGGAAGAAAGGTAGATGAATCCTATTTTTTGGCCACCCGATTTATCCGCGACTCCGACGATATGCCAGCCTATAAAGCCATGGCCCTGACGAAGGAAGAAACTCCAAATGCCGCTTACAAAGCCATTCAGCATAATCCTGAATACGCTAATATTTTGGAGGCCATCCCGTATCGACATCCCGCACAACTCTACGAGGCGTTCGGTTATATTTTGATTTTCTTGGGACTCTATCTGCTCTACTGGAAAACGGATTGGAAAAACAAGTCAGGATTCCTTTTCGGACTCTTTTTGGTGCTCTTGTTTGTGGTGCGGTTCTTTGTGGAATTTTACAAAAAAAGCCAAGGTGGCTTCGAGGAATCGCTGGGATTGTTGTCCACTGGACAATGGTTGAGCCTTCCCATGATCATCATCGGTTTCTATTTTATGGCAAAACCCACCCCAGTAGAAATTTAAATTATGGCTTACCTTAAAAGCATCGGATTATTGGTATTTATAATTGCTTTTGCTTCGTGCAAAACCGAGTCAAAAAGTGCCATAAAAACCGAGACCATTTCTTTTACCAAAGAAGGGGAACTCAAGGTATTGTCCACCGAAACGGACTCCATAAAGGCCAATTTTGATATTGAGATTGCCGAAACGGAATATGAGACCCAAACGGGTCTCATGTACCGAAAATCGATGAAAACCGACCGGGGGATGTTATTTGTGCAACCCACTGAGGCATTGCAGTACTTTTACATGAAGAACACGGAAATCCCGTTGGACATCATCTATATCAACTCAGGGATGAAAATCGTGAGCTTTCAAAAAAATGCGCAGCCCTTTAACGAGAACACCTTGCCATCCAATGTTCCCGCGAAATATGTGCTCGAAATCAATGCTGGCCTTTCCGACCAACTGGGGCTACAGGTCGGGGATAGCATCAGTTTTTCAAGATTATAGTCCAAACTGACGGATAATCGTAATTTTGGGAAAAGACCTTTACCCAAATGAAGCCGACCAAAAGCTACGCGATTCTCATACAAAACAATTCCAATACTGAGCCTTTGGTGCAGCGGTTACTTCAAAACAAAGCCGTGAAAGGACTGACGGATCTGCAGGGCTTCAATGGGCTGCTATTTTCCCGTTCTGAAATCCATCGGTACATGAATGAGGAAGATCGGCACGATATCAAAATTTTGACAAAGGATGGCGACCAACCGCTCAAGACCATGAGCAGTGGGGAGCAAAAAAAGGCCCTACTCCACTATTTGCTGCAACAGAACCCCGACTTTATGGTATTGGTGAATCCGTTTGATAATTTGGATGTTGCTACCCAAGACAAGCTTAAGAATCAATTATTGGAAATCTCCAAAACCAAAACCCTAGTGCAGGTCGTTAGTCGATTGGATGATATTCTCCCATGTACAACCCACTTTTTCAAATTGAAAGGGGAGCAACTTCAGCCCTACCCATCCCCAGATGATTTTTGGAACGATACCCAATTGGCATCGGACCCCTTTCAGGGAAACATCCCATCACCGTTGAAGCCCCTAGAGGTAGACCATCATGAATTGGTCCGTTTTAGAGGAGTATCCGTGAGCTTCGATGGTAAATCTGTGCTCGATCAGATTAACTGGACTATTAAGCGTGGTGAATTTTGGCAACTGATTGGACCTAACGGCAGTGGAAAATCTACCCTCCTCTCTATGATTACCGGTGACAGCCATAAAGGGTACGGACAAGATCTCACCATTTTTGGACAAAAAAAGGGAAGCGGTGAAAGTGTTTGGGACCTGAAGCAGAAAATTGGATACTACACGCCGGCCATTACCGATAAATTTCGCGGCTACCATAGCTTGGAGCACATGATCATCTCTGGGCTACACGATTCCATTGGGCTTTACGTGGAGCCTACGGACAGTGAAATCAAGCTTGCCCGCCAGTGGCTCCAACTTTTACAATTGGAAGAAAGAAAAAAAGAACATTTCAGGGACCTATCCGACGGGGATAAACGTTTGGTCATGATGGCACGTGCCATGGTGAAACATCCACCCTTATTGATTCTAGACGAGCCCACAGCTGGTCTGGACGATGCCAGTGCCTCACTCTTTGTAGCCTTGGTGAACAAAATCGCCAAAGAAAGTGAAACAGCCATTGTTTTTGTTTCCCATCGCAAAGAGCCCCAACTGGAACCAACGTTCATTTACCAACTATCCCTTGGTGAAAAGGGTTCAAAAGGGACTCAGATTAAATCATAAGATTCTCATAAACAACACTTTAGCACCCTCACCCGATTTTTTGTTATCTTATAAGGAAATCAAACAGTAACCCTTCCCTTACATGCAAAAAATCAATGTAAAGCCAGGCGCCAAACTTGTAGACTACAAGGCGTACGGCTCGCTCTATTCCTCTGTTCTGGACTTTATGGAACAGGCCCAAGACCCTATTGAATCCCTTAAAGGCAGTACCATTTGGATGATCAACTCCACGGCCATTGGCGGTGGGGTGGCCGAAATGCTCCCGAGTCAAATGCGGATATTGCGCGAACTTGGCGTATCCATCGAATGGCTGGTCATCGAAGCCAAAAAAGAGGCCTTTTTTGATCTGACCAAGCGCATACACAATGCCATACACGGAAGTGGCACCGGTGCTTTTACCGGGGAAGACCGCAAGATTTACGAAGAAGTCAACCGAAACAATCTCGCAAAGGCATTGGAGCTCATCAAGGATGGTGATATTGTGGTGGTGCACGACCCACAACCCATGCCCCTGGCAGCCATGATCAAAAAAGAGAAACAGGTTTCCATTATTTGGCGATGTCATATTGGTTTGGAGGAAGATACCAAAGTGACTGATGCCGTATGGAAATTTTTGGAACCTTACACGGACGATTATGATCATTTTGTGTTCAGTCTCCCCTCTTACGTGCCCAAGCCTTTGAAAAACCGTACCTCCATTATCCCTCCGGCAATCGACCCCTTGAGCCATAAAAACCGGGAACTACAATTGCACAAGTGTATTGGTATTCTGTATCAATCCGGTGTACTGGACGATCACAAGGCGATTTTGTACCACCGCTACGAACATTTGGTTCGCAAGGTGATGCCCGATGGCTCTTTCGATGTGTTGGATGCAGGCCAGAACTTGGATTTGATCTACCGGCCGATTATCACGGAAATATCGCGCTGGGACCGCCTCAAAGGTTTCAAGGAGTTGATGGAGGCTTTCATCAAAATGAAACTGGACAACAGAGAACACGGCGACCCGGATAGTTTGGAATACAAGCGGATTGAAATGACCTTATTGGTGATGGGAGGACCCGACCCGGCCTTTGTATCGGACGATCCTGAAGGCAAAGAAGTGCTCCAGGAACTCACAGAAACCTACAAACAGGTGGACCCTAGCATGCAAAACGATATTGCCATTCTATTGCTGCCCTTGGACAATCCCAAACAAAATGCGCTCATTGTAAATGCGCTCCAGCGCACCTCGAGCATTATTGCACAAAATTCCATTCAAGAAGGATTTGGGCTTACGGCCACAGAGGCCATGTGGAAAAGAAAGCCTGTGTTGGTATCCAATGCTGCGGGACTCAAATATCAAGTGGTGCATAACAAGACCGGTCAAATTAACCCTGACCCTACGGACATTGATAGTTTGGCGAAAACCATGGCCTATATGCTCAATCATCCCAAGGAGCGGGACAAATGGGGCTTTAATGGACAATTAAGGGTCATACAGAATTTCACCCTATTCAGTCAGTTATTGTCCTGGTTAGGAACATTGTCCGCCAACAGAATATAAAAAACAAAGGCCCTTAAAAAGGGCCTTTATTGTAAAGTGTAATATAAAAAACGAAAAACTATGCTCCTGTAGCAGCAGCAATTTTCTTCTTCAAAGAATCGAACATGATTGGTGTTGCGATAAATACGGAGGAATAGGTACCCACAATCACACCAACGATCATTGCAAACATAAATCCTCTTAGGCTTTCACCTCCAAAAATGAAGATGGCCAACAATACAATTAATGTAGTAAGGGAGGTATTCAATGTTCGGCTCAAGGTACTGTTCAAAGCGGAGTTGATATTTTCCCCGTTGTTAAATCCTTTCAAACCAGTGATTTCACGGATACGGTCAAAAACAACCACCGTATCGTTAAGCGAGTAACCGATTACCGTAAGTATGGCCGCAATGAAGGCTTGGTCAATTTCCATATTGAAAGGCATAATACTTCCTGTTAAAGAGAAAATACCCAATACCACCATAACATCGTGGAAAACCGCAACAACGGCTCCCAAGGAGAATTGCCATTTTCTGAATCGCAAAAGGATATAAAGGAACACCACTGCCAAGGAGGCAATAATGGCCAAAATAGCGCCTTTCTTGATATCGTCTGCAATGGTAGGACCTACTTTTCGGTATTTCAACACCCCTAAATCCTCTGCTGTACCTCCTGGCTTAAAGTCGTCATAGGTGGTACCATCAGGGAAATATTTTTGGATTTGGGTGAACATTTCGTTCAGAATCTCGGTATCCACTTCTGGACCGTTTTCTTCAAATCTGTAATTGGTGGTGATGATAATCTGATTGGCGGCACCAAAGGTCTTTGCATTGGTTCCACTTCCAAAAACAGAGGTCAGGTCACCGGCAATTTCTGATGGATTCACGGGATCTTCAAATCGAATTTGATAAGAACGTCCCCCTACAAAATCAACACCTTGTTGAAGTCCCTTGGTTGCTAAAGAGAATACACTCACAGCAACAAGGATTCCAGAAACAATGTATGATATTTTGCGCTTGGACAAGAAATCGATGCTCAAGTTCTTGAACAGATTCTTGGTGATTCCTGTGCAGAAATCCAATCGACGACCTTTTTTACTGGTGTAGGCTTCGATCATCAATCGCGTTACAAAAATAGCGGTGAACAAGGACGTCACAATACCGATCATCAAGGTGGTAGCGAAACCTTTTATCGGTCCTGATCCAAAAATAAAGAGGATAATCGCTGTAAGTCCTGTAGTGATGTTGGCATCCAAGATGGAAGATAGTGCATTTCCAAAACCATCGGCGATGGCTTGGGCCTTTCCTTTTCCTCTATCCAGTTCTTCCTTGACCCTTTCAAAAATAAGTACGTTGGCATCCACCGACATACCAATGGTCAATACGATACCTGCAATACCGGGCAAAGTCAATACCGCACCAAGGCTCGTCAACACTCCAAAAATCAAAAGAATATTGAACAAAAGAGCGATATCGGCAAAGGCACCTGCTCTACCGTAGTAGAAAATCATCCATACCAAAACGAAGAGCATGGCAATCACAAAGGACATCAAACCACTGTCGATGGCTTCCTGACCCAAAGATGGTCCTACTACGAAAGAATCGACAATCTCTGCGGAAGCGGGTAATTTACCAGCTCGCAATACGTTGGCAATATCCTTGGTTTCGTTTACGGTAAAGGTACCTGTAATCTCTGAACGGCCACCGGAAATGGGTCCAGAGGAAACTCCAGGCGCTGTATATACTTTATTATCCAGAACAATAGCTATCCCTGTCTGGTTGTTGTAGGCATCACCGGTCAACTCTTCCCACTCCTTGGCACCACGCGTGTTCATCGTCATGCTTACAGCTGGCTTATTGAACTGGTCAAAGGTATCCTGTGCATCGGAAACCACATCTCCACTGATTCGTGGTGTGCCTTCCCTGTTGGATTTCAATGCATACAGATCCACGATTTCAGCATCTTGGGACGGTCTTTCCCAAAGGAATTTGGTGAACTGAATATCGTTTGGTAATAATCTTTTGATCTCGGGCATTCTCAGGTAGCTACCCAACTCGGCCGTATCCGAAACCATGGCACGTGCAATGGCGTGACTACCTGGGTTGGCCGGAAGCAATTTGCCCAAAAGTGGGTTCGCCTCTGCCGTCATGTCCAATGAGTCCTGAGCCACATCGGAAAGTAGGGAATCAATCTCGGATTCAGGTTTCGCCGCCTCTTCTTCGGAAGCCTTGGGCTCCAAAATCTCTTTTAAACGCTCATTGGCATTTAAAAAGAAAGTACCCAAACTTTGGTTGCTCTGCGGATAGGTTTCCCAGAACTCCAATTGTGCCGTACTGGACAACAATTCTTGGGCACGGGCGATGTCCTTCGCTCCTGGAAGCTCAACCACGATTCTTCCCGAATTTCCTTCCCGCTGAATATTGGGTTGGGTAACCCCGAAACCGTCAATACGCTCACGGAGTACCTCAAATGCAGAAACAATGGATTCATCAATCTTTCTTCGGATGATGGGCTTCACCTCCTCATCTCCCATTTGGAAATTGATATCGTCGCTAAGTCCTTTGTTGGCAAAAATATCGGGCGATGCCAGTTTTGTATCTCCTTTGATATTGTCAAAAGCATCAAAAAACAATTCCAAATAGGTGGCGTCACTACTGGTAGAAGCTTGGTCGGCATCGGCCAATGCTTTGTTGAAGACCGGATTTTTGGTATTGTTGGCAAGGCCTTTCAAGATATCCTTCACGGAAATCTGCAAGGTCACGTTAATACCCCCTTTAAGGTCCAATCCCTTGTTCAACTCTTTCGTCTTGGCTTCCCCATAGCTCGTATAGCCCAAAACAGTGTTGTCACTGATGGAGTCCAAATACGATGCCTCTAAAGCTTCACGCTTTGCAACATAGTCTTCCTCAGCCTCCGAAATTTGGCTAACTGCGTAAGCTTCAGCATCTCCCTCCAACTTGTTAGTGATGAAAGTATAAGACAACTGATAGATGCTCACCAAGCCAAAAAGGATAGCGAAAAGCCTTATAAGTCCTTTATTCTGCATTGATTGTTAATTTTATAGAAGTTTTCTTAAACAGCGTGCAAATATATCATTTCCGATAAGATTTGACAATAGAATTTGATGTAATTGCAATTCCTGTTGACGGTTATGCGCCAAAAAAGAAATTGCCATTCCCGACAAACCTTGGAATCTCCCAAAAACCGATGGGCAATTTCCTTAGGGGTTATGTCAGAAATGGCAATTCAGTAACTTATTTCGAAATAGGCTACACGTCTAGCAGTCCGTTGGTTTTTTTAACACCTTCGGCACTTTCTTGCATTTTGGCCTTTTCGGCATCAGATAGTTCGATTTCCACGATTTTTTCGATACCGTTCTTGCCCAAGATTACGGGAACTCCGATACAGATATCGTTCAAACCGTACTCGCCTTCCAACATGGTAGAGCATGGGAACATTTTCTTTTGGTCACATGCAATGGCCTGCACCAAACCAGAAACAGCAGCTCCAGGCGCGTACCAAGCACTGGTTCCGAGCAATTTGGTCAATGTGGCCCCTCCTACCTTGGTCTCTTCCACGACCCAGTTCATTTTTTCTTCGGATAGGAATTCGGAAACCTTTACGCTGTTACGGGTGGCATGCCCGATCAAGGGAACCATTCCGGTATCGCTGTGCCCACCGATTACCATACCGTCCACATCGGAAATAGGCGCTCCCAAGGCTTCGGCCAATCTGTATTTAAAGCGTGCACTGTCCAAGGCACCTCCCATACCGATGATTCGGTTTTTTGGCAAGCCTGTGGCCTTGTGCACCAAATAGGTCATGGTGTCCATAGGGTTGCTTACCACAATAATGGTCACGTTTGGGGAATGCTCCAAAAGACTGGTGGATACCGTTTTTACAATTCCAGCATTGATTCCGATCAATTCCTCACGGGTCATACCGGGTTTACGTGGTATTCCAGAGGTAATCACTGCGATATCGCTGTTCGCAGTTTTGCCATAATCGTTGGTGCTTCCTGTAATTTTGGTATCAAATCCGTTCAACGAGGCGGTTTGCATCAAATCCATGGCCTTTCCTTCGGCATAACCTTCTTTGATATCCAATAAAACAACTTCTGACGCAAAATTTTTCATCGCTATGTATTCAGCGCAGCTTGCTCCCACTGCACCAGCTCCAACTACGGTAACTTTCATGTGTATAGATTTAAATTTTAGTCCTCAAAAATAAGGCATTTGCATCAGAAAAAAGCTGACTTTTACCAGTTTTAGGGGCTTCTTCTGTACAAATGACAGCTTGTTCCCATCAATTTGGATTGTCTGCTCCAATATGACCTACATCATTGTCCAAAACCAAATGCAACTATTTTCCATTTTTCACACAATACATTGTCACAAACCAACGTTCTAATAGTCCCAAATTTAACGTAACCTACTTGACCTATGAAAAAGCTCTTTTCATTGTTGTCGATCGTTGGCATCATCGCCATCAGCAACTGTACTCGCGTACCCGAGAACCACGACCCTATCTTGGGCATCTGGTCAAAAACTGAATCTGCTACCCTTGAAGGCAAGGGAACCAACACTACTCGCGAAGAGTGGATTTTTAACGACGTTTATTTAGGTAGGTACCAGACCTACTCCAATTCCAAATTGACTTTTTATACCGATTTTAAATGGTCCGAAGAAAACGGAACCTACACCATTATATATGGCGATCCCCAAGTGAAAGATATCACTGTAAGCTTGGAAAAAGCCAAAAAACCAGAAATCTTAACCTTGGACAATGGCTCGGTCTTCGCCACCAGGGAGTAACGTGAAGGCTACATATATGAAAATAGGAGGCCCCGGGAGCGGGGCCTTCTTTATTTTTGGTCGGTCAGTTGGGTTGCTCGTTACCTAAATCCAAAGTTGACACCAAAGGTGAAGGTGCTGAATTCGGCAATATTGTATTCGGCATTCAGCCTAAAAAAGCCCAATTTTATCTTGGTACCCAGATTGACGTTAACGCCACTTGCGTTTTGGGACACTGAAAAAGGGTCTGTTACGGTTTCGGTGAAGAAAGGTCCATTGGCCTCGTAGGTTCCCAATAAATCGATGTCCGATTTTCCCGTAATGTAACCCAATCCTCCATAAAAATTGATGACAGGAATATTTTTGGTAGAAACCACAGCGCTAAAGTTCCAAGTTCTAAAGGATGCATCTAGGCGCTGGTCACTCCCCTGAATGGTAGAAGAGTCAGTAAAATCATATTCACCGTTCAAATTTGTATAGCCGATAACCGCAGAAATGGCCACAGGCAGCACTTTGTCTGCCGGTAGCATCTTGGTGAAATCGTACTGCAAACCTGCACCGAACAATCCTATTTTGGCATCGTCCTCAAATTTGATCTGTGGCAGAAAGCGTGCTTTCACCTCTAACCCTTTGATCAAACCTACGCTGGCCTGAAGATATCCCGAAGGGATAAAATTGAGATTTTCGCCTGCAAGTCCCGATGGAAGTTCAAATTCCTCCCGGAACAAACCACTTTCATCTTCTACGAACACATCGACTCCGTCAATGTCGCCCAAAGCGGTAGACACTAGTCGAGGTTGGCCGGGGTTGCTCACAAAATCAAGGTTTTCATAATCCGCTGGATCTAAAAGGAATGCTTTTTTGTCGCCCTTATTTTTAAATCCGGTCAGGTTTCCAACCAGTGAAATTTCAAAGCCTCCCAAGGGCTTTGCATCGGCAGTATTGTACCAACCAGTGGAAATACTGTAAAGGGTTCCTTCGGAAACGGGCGATAGATAAGCATTGGCAAATCGTTCGGCATCTGCCACGCCCGATACGAAAATATCGTTTAGATCCTGGGCGTTTGCCATGGTCATGGAAACCAGTGCTAAGCCTAATACTATTCTTTTCATATGATTGAAGTTTTAACCAAAACTAAAAAACTCGCCTTTGTGGGGCGAGTTTTTGTTGTGAAACCTAGGTTATTTATACGTCTATATTGGCATAGACGGCATTTTTCTCGATAAATTCTCGTCTTGGCGGCACTTCATCCCCCATCAACATGGAGAAAATACGGTCGGATTCCGTTGCATTGTCAATCTGTACCTGACGTAATTTTCTAAAATCTGGATTCATGGTGGTATCCCAAAGCTGCTCGGCATTCATCTCACCAAGACCCTTGTATCGTTGGATGCTTGCCCCACCACCCATTTCTGCATTGATGGCGTCCCGCTCCTTATCGTTCCACGCATAGCGTTTTTTGGCTCCTTTTTTCACCAAGTACAATGGCGGGGTCGCAATATAAACGTGCCCTCCTTCTATCAACTCCCTCATATAACGGAAGAAGAAGGTCAAAATAAGGGTTTCAATGTGGCTACCATCAACATCCGCATCACACATGATGACCACTTTATGGTAACGTAGTTTCTCCAAGTTCAAAGCCTTACTATCTTCCTCTGTTCCGATGGTAACTCCCAACGCGGTATAGATATTTTTGATTTCCTCATTTTCAAACACCTTGTGCTGCATCGCTTTTTCCACATTCAGGATTTTACCTCGCAATGGAAGAATCGCTTGAAAATTCCGATCTCGACCTTGTTTGGCCGTCCCCCCTGCGGAATCTCCCTCTACTAGGAACACTTCGCATTTGGTCGGGTCTTGCTCGGAGCAGTCGGATAGCTTTCCTGGCAAACCGCCTACGCTCATCGGGTTCTTTCGCTGGACCATTTCACGGGCCTTGGCAGCGGCATGTCTCGCCTGTGCAGCCAGTTTTACTTTTTCCACGATTTGTTTGGCGTCATCTGGATTTTCTTCCAAATAATCGGTCAACATCTCGGAAACAGCCTGACTCACGGCGCTGGTCACCTCTCGGTTACCCAATTTGGTCTTGGTCTGACCCTCGAACTGAGGCTCTGCCACTTTTACCGAAACGATAGCGGTAAGTCCTTCCCGGAAATCATCCCCGGAAATTTCAAACTTAAGCTTGTCCAACATCCCGGAGTTGTCCGCGTACTTTTTCAAAGTTGTGGTCAATCCCCTCCTAAAACCAGATAGGTGCGTACCCCCCTCATGGGTATTGATATTGTTCACATAGGAGTGCAAGTTTTCGGTGTAGCCGGTATTGTACACCATGGCCACTTCTACAGGGATGCCGTTCTTTTCACCTTCCATGGAAATCACGCTTTGGATCAAAGGCTCACGAGTGCCGTCCAAAAACTTTATGAATTCCTTTAAACCTTCATCAGAATGGAATGTTTCGGAAATGAACTCTCCTTTTTCGTCCTTGCGCCTTTTATCGGTCAAGGTTATGGTCACCCCTTTGTTAAGGTATGATAGTTCCCTCATCCTGTTGGCAAGGGTTTCGTAACTATATTCTGTGGTTTGGGTAAATATGGTATTATCAGGAATAAAGGTGACAATGGTACCCGTTTCGGAGCTTTCGCCCACACTTTTTACCGGATAAAGGGTTTTTCCCCTTTCATATTCCTGTTCCCAAATTTTCCCATCGCGGTAAACGGTAGCTTTTAAATGGGAGGACAGGGCATTCACACAAGAAACGCCCACACCGTGAAGTCCACCAGAGACTTTATAAGAATCCTTATCGAACTTACCCCCTGCACCAATTTTGGTCATGACCACCTCCAAGGCGGAAACACCTTCCTTTTTGTGCAGGTCTACGGGGATTCCCCTTCCGTTATCTTTTGTGGTTATGGAGTTGTCTTCATTGATGATCACATCAATCCTATCACAGTGGCCCGCCATGGCCTCATCAATGGAGTTATCCACTACTTCGTACACCAAATGGTGCAATCCACGGACCCCTACATCTCCAATATACATGGAAGGTCTCATACGTACGTGCTCCATCCCCTCAAGGGCCTGGATACTATCCGCCGAGTACTGTTTCTTGTTCGCTTCTTCGCTCATATATTTATCGGTATTTGGCTCAAAATTTCAAATCTTACAAATATAGTGAATAGCCAGTAGAAATAGGCAATTGAAGCCTCTTCGACCATCTAAGTTATCAACAAAAACCTGTGGAAAACACAGTTCTTTTCATCCTTAATTTCCATATCCAGTGATTTCTATAAAAACCACATTCTTTTTAAGTTTTGTTCAGGTGAAACAACGTACTTACTGCATCGATTTGAAAAGTGCTAAATATGCATTTACAATTTTCAAAAAAAATCATCGAGCATTGAAAAAAGTTATACTTTCGATTCTTTAATCCTAAATTTTACATGATGAAAAAAACAATTATTATGATTGCCGTGGCAATCGGATTCACCTTTACAAGTAACGCACAAGATGGAACCCAGACCGACAAAGGCAGCTGGTTAATAGAAGCCAATACAGGTTTTGGCGGTGGGGATACCGGAGTTGCGCATACGGCCAATACAGGTTTTGGACTTGTTAGCATTGACGACCTTACCATTTGGAGCATTGGGGCCGAAGGTGGATATTTTATTGCAGATAACTTAGCTGCCAAGGTTGGACTTGGGTACTCCGATTTTGATGGAACAAGCATTTTCTCATACAAATTAGGTGCTAAATATTACATCATCAATACCATCCCCGTTCAATTGGATGTTACCGGAGCCAGCCTGCAAGATGCAACCGAAAATCCCCTATGGTTGGGATTCCAAGGAGGTTACGCCATCTTTATTGGCGATATGGTTAGCATTGAACCTGGTTTGCGCTATAACCTGAGCCTTAACGAGGATTTTACAGAAGAGGGCATGTTTGAGTTCCGTATAGGTTTTGCACTTCACTTCTAGTTAGAACACAACATTTTTGATACAACTAAAAAGCCCCTTGGATAAGGGGCTTTTCGGACTAATTAAAAATGAAACAAATGTTAGATTTACTGCTTCATATCGTTGGTTGGTAAAGGGGGCTATTTCACATATGCATCGGTATGAACCTTAGCCACTGCTCTTCCCGATGGATCATTCATGTTTTTAAACGCTTCGTCCCACTCCAGGGCAATCTTGGTACTACAGGCCACCGATGGTTCCTGTGGAACGCTCAATGCCGCAGCATCCGAAGGGAAATGGCTTTCAAAAATGGAACGATAATAATATTCTTCCTTTGATGTCGGTGTTTGAATTGGAAACTTGAAATGGGCGTTTTGTAACTGCTCATCGGTAATTTCCTCTTCTACCAGTGCTTTTAAGGTGTCTATCCAACTATATCCAACACCATCCGAAAACTGCTCTTTCTGTCTCCAGACCACACTTTCTGGCAAATAATCCTCAAAAGCCTTTCGCACCACCCATTTTTCCATGCGTTCTCCATTGATCATTTTATCTTTTGGGTTGATGCTCATTGCTACATCCATAAACTCTTTGTCCAAGAAAGGCACTCGGCCTTCTATGCCCCAAGCGGCCAAAGATTTGTTGGCTCGGAGACAGTCGTACATATGAAGTTTATCCAATTTCCGAACGGTCTCCTCATGAAAATCCTTTGGGCTTGGCGCCTTATGGAAGTATAGATATCCTCCAAAAAGTTCATCTGCTCCTTCCCCGGACAATACCATCTTTATACCCATGGATTTAATGACCCTTGCCATTAAATACATTGGTGTCGAGGCTCTTATTGTCGTAATATCGTAAGTTTCTAGATTATATACAACATCTTTTATGGCATCCAGCCCTTCTTGTATGGTAAATTTAATCTCATGGTGCACGGTTCCTATATGGTCTGCCACCTTTTGGGCCGCGGCTAAATCCGGGGAACCTTCCAGTCCCACGGAGAACGAATGTAGTTGTGGCCACCATGCATCGGCAGTGTCACCAGACTCGATTCGTTTTTGGGAATATTTTTTGGCAATGGCCGATGTTACCGAAGAATCCAAGCCGCCGGACAACAATACACCGTAAGGCACATCGGACATCAACTGACGGTGTACCGCAGCCTCCAAGGCATCCTTTATTTTTTGGATACTGGTTTCCTTCTCCTTAACGGCATCATATTCCATCCAATCGCGTTTGTACCATCTCACAAATTCCCCATCGGAACTGTGCAGATAATGTCCCGGAGGGAACAACTGTATCTTGGAGCAAGTGCCTTCCAGGGCCTTTAACTCGGAGGCAACGTAAAACGTACCGTTCTTATCCCACCCAATGTATAAGGGAATGATGCCCATATGGTCGCGGGCAATAAAATATTCGTCCTTTTCGGAATCATAAATGGCAAAACCAAAAATTCCGTTCATTTCGTCGATGAAGTGAACACCTTTTTCTTTGTAAAGGGCCAATATTACTTCGCAATCCGACTGGGTCCTGAATTGATATTCTCCTTCGAACTGTTTTCTCAACTCTTGATGGTTATAGATTTCACCATTGGCGGCCAGTACCAATTTGCCATCCGCACTCAATAGCGGCTGCTTACCCGAAGCTGGGTCCACAATAGCCAATCGCTCATGGGCCAAAATGGCTTTTTCATCAGAGTAAATCCCACTCCAATCTGGCCCACGGTGTCTAACCTTCTTCGACATCTCCAACAATTGGGGCCTAAGTACTTCTGTACTTTCCTTCACATCAAATGCGCATACAATTCCACACATATCATTATAATTTGTAACAATTTTAAAACAAAAATGAATTTTAACATTAAAAAACAAAAGTATATATCCAATTTAGCTTATATTATTATATATTAAACTGCCCATTTATTATTAATTGTAACCCATATTTGCTTTTATGCTTTTATTCCGAACGCATTGTAAGGTTGCTTAATTTTCTCGTCTGTATATTTGAATAACATTTAATCAACTCCTTAAACTAGGGACTTAAATCACAATCATGAAGAAATTAACCGTATTATTAGTAGTGCTCTGCACCAGTTTGGTATTTACCACCGATGCCACGGCACAGAAATTTAGCGGATTGGACAAAAGTCCGGCCGATATTGCCTATTACCCAGCGAGCTCAAGGGAAGCAAACAAAATGGCACGTGTTATTTACAGTCGTCCTCAATTAAAAGGGCGTAGTCTTGCTGAATTGGCCCCTGTGGGAAAGGTTTGGAGAACCGGAGCCAATGAGGCCACCGAAATCACATTTTATACAGATGCCATGATCGGGGGAAAAACCATCAAGGCAGGTTCTTATTCCTTGTTTACCATACCTGGGGAAGATGAGTGGACCGTTATCTTGAACAACAACCTACACCAGTGGGGTGCTTACTCCTATGATAGCGATGCCGACGTGGTGCGCGCTATGGCCACCCCTTCCATGGACAGTGAGGAATTGGAAGCCTTCGGAATTGCCTTTGATGATGACGGCAACATGGTGATGGGATGGGGAACCACAAGGGTTACCTTGCCTATCAGCTACTAATCAAAAGATTGAAAATTAGAAAAGCCCCGAATCGGGGCTTTTTTTGTTCCTACGTCAGAAAATTTTCCTATTTCTTCTGAACACCACCTAGGAAAACCTGCTCGGCGGTTACGTTGGGAATCTCTTCCGATGGAATGGTCATCAAATCATCGCTCAACACCACAAAGTCCGCGAATTTTCCCGGTTCAATGCTTCCCTTTTCATCTTCCTCAAAATTGGAAAAGGCCGCCCAAATCGTCATTCCCTTCAAGGTTTCTTCCCTGCTTAAGGCGTTTTCCATTTGAAAACCACCTTCGGGATATTGCTCCAAATCTTGACGGGCCACCGCTGCGTAAAAGGTTAAAAATGGACTCACTTGTTCCACCGGAAAATCGGTTCCCAAAGCTACCAGCCCGGCTTTGTCGAGCAAATCCTTAAAGGCGTAGGCTCCTTTAACGCGTTCCTCGCCCAATCTATCCTCGGCCCAATACATATCGCTGGTAGCGTGGGTAGGTTGCACGGAGGGTATGATTCCATTTTCAAAATAATCAAAATCGGAGGGCGTAATCACTTGGGCATGTTCCACTTTCCATCTACGGTCGCTTTTGCCCTCCAAGGCTTTTTTGTAGGCACGAAGCACCACGATATTGGCAGAATCGCCAATGGCATGGGTATTCATCTGGTAATCGGTGGCCGCAATGCGCTCTGCCAAGGCTTCAATTTGATCTACCGGGGTGACCATCGCCCCAAAATGTCCCGGTTTATCGGAATATGGCGCTCTCAAGGCCGCTCCCCGTGAACCCAAGGCCCCATCGCCATACACTTTTACGGAACGAACATTCAATTCATCGGTTTTAATAATGCCTTTGTTCAGGAAATAATCCAGATTTTCTGGATAGTTGGATACCATGGCGTACACCCGAATCGACAATTCATCGGCTTGCTGTAAGCTATCGATGAGTTCGATGATATCCCGGGGCAAACCTGCATCGTTTACGGTGGTCAGTCCGTAGTCCAACGATATTTTCTCCGCATCTTTTAGTGCCTGTATTTTTTGTGCCAAGCTGGCTTCGGGAATCACCTTATCCACCAAAGCCATGGGATTATCCACCAATACACCTGTAATCACACCATTTTCTTTTACAATTTCCCCGCCCTCGGTTTGGGTCTCGGTCGTAATCCCAGCCATATCCAGTGCTTTTTGATTGACCAAATAGGCATGACCATCAACACGCTCCAGCACTACGGGAGTGTCCGGGAACAATTCATCCAACTTATCCTTGGTCGGGAATTCTTTCACTTCCCAATCGTTTTGGTCCCAACCCCTACCTCTAATGAAATTTGAGGGACGCTCTTTCTGAAAGGCCACTACCCGTTCCACAACTTCGTCAAAGCTTTGCGTACCCACCAAATCCACTACTTGTTGGTTCTGCCCCAATCCATAAAAATGGCAATGGGCATCAATGAGGCCTGGAACTATGGTCTTGCCCTCGGCATCCAACTGTTCCTTTGCATTATACTTTTTGGAAATTTCCTCTGAATCTCCAACAGCCACAAACTTGCCATCTTTGACGGCAAAACTGGTCACTTTTGAAAAATTGGCATCAACGGTGTAGACATTCGCGTTGGTAACAATGAGGTCCACCTCCTCTTTAGTGTTACAAGAAAATACGAGAAGTGCAGTGGCAATTAAAAAGAACTTTTTCATTTATGAAGGTTTCCTTCAAAAATAGAAAAAGCAGGGATATGTTTAGGGGTTTTCGTCCTCAAACTTTGTCATCACGAACTCCACACGACGGTTCTTTCTTCGGGCTTCATCGGTGAGGGTGGTGTCCAACGGTTTGCTGTCCCCAAACCCTTTGGAAGTAATCCGATTTTTGTCCAGTCCAAGATCAATCAGATACTGCGCTACGCTACTCGCCCGCTCCCGTGAAAGGATATCATTGTAGGCATCGGAACCTAAATCATCGGTATGTCCGCTAATGGCGACCTTTAATTCCGGATTTTTCATCAAATATTCATAAATATCCCGAAGGCTTTGCTCCGCTTTGGGCTGCAAATCGAAACGGTCAAAGTTAAAGTTGACATGGTCCAATACATAGACTTCGTCCGTTTGGTATTCTGGACCAAGGTAGGTCAGTGTGATATCATCCAGATAGTAGTAGGCATAGCCTTCATTGTGTTTGGACGCATCATTATTGTCGAGGTAATTGGTACCTGCATTACTTTTGAAATTTCCCAGAATCAAATAGCGCTCAAATCCCTTCGCTACCATGTCAAAACTGAGTTCCATCCATTGTTGTTTATCCTGATAGTACCCCGTGACTGGGAATTGTTTGATTGGGGTAGTTTGGATGGCCGATGCCAAAAGTTCACCTTGGGAAAGTTCCCGTTTGGTGTGCACCGAAAGCAGTTTTTCGGTAAATACTGCACCCATATCCATTACGGCTCCATCGGATTTTTCGGAAAGGCTTATAAACAAGGCCAATCGATACCGACTTCCTTTTTGAAGAGTTTCCGTTAGGGGAACCTGGATATATTCCCGGTAATCTCTAGGCGCGTACAGGTACATCCCAGCGTATCCTGATCCCTCATAAGGCTCCTGCCTTCCTTTAAAGTTCATGGGAACGCCCAACTTGGTACGACTACATTCGTTAAAATAATCTGTGGTTCCCAAGGTTGGGGCGCTCCAATAGGCGGCATCCTTGTTAAGATTGCTCATTTTAACGGGACAGGATACATAGTCCTCAAATCCACCATTCTGCACCAAATTCTGGCCAAACCCCAACGAGAAACTCGTTAAAACAAGGCATAAAAATAGGTTTTGTAATGGTCGTGGTTGCATGGTTTCCGTTTCAATGGGAACGGTCAACTACTGAACAATCAATAAATTGACCGAAAATAATGAACGGTATTTTTAATAATTTATTGCGTATTTCCCTACAGGTTAGAAATCAAACTTGTAGGACACACCTGCCAAAGCCTGAAAACCTTGTACCCTAAAATTGGCCCAACGTTGATAATTGTTGTTGGCGATATTGGAAGCTTTCACGAAAATGGAAAGCTGGTCGTTGAATCGATATCCGACATGGGCATTCGCATCAAAAAATCCATCGAGGGTCACTTGATCGAATTGCAATTGCGAATTAAGCGGGTCAATTTGGGACAATAAATCCTCCCTTTCGCCCACATAAAACAAATTGGCCCCCATGTACCACTGCTCGCTAATTTGGTAGTCCATAAAAACGGAGCCTTTAATGGAAGGCAAGTTCCACGCAGGATTGTCCGTTTCGGTGTCATAATCGTAAAATTCCGCATTCACGCCCAAGGAAAAATTACGGTTCACATCCACATTGATTTCACCAAAAACACCCAAAGTTTTTACATCATCATAAAACACCTGAAAGGAATTGCCGAACGTATAGCTTTTCTCATCGTCTCTTAAGGTGTTGATTGGGTTGTGGATAAAAAGTGGTTTCCTGTTCTCTGCCATATACGACCCTTTGATATTGTATCCCACATTGGAAGTCAACTGGCCCTTCAATCCCAAATAGCCCTCGTACTGTCGATCGGTAGGGGTAATATCCAAAGTTGGTGAAACAAAAGGGTTCTCATTTACAAAATCATGATAGGAATTTTGAGCCAACTCCCCTTCAATACCCCCGTAGGCAATCACATTTTCATCCAATACACGATATGATGCGGTAACCGCTGGGTAGATATAAAAGTTGTTCTCGCTGTTTTCCACATCCAGTCCGTAGACAATGTTGGCCCCCAAATTCAAGGTCAGGTCATCCCGAAGAACCAACAAACTTGGTGTGACTCCTGCTTGCAGATGGCTATAGTTTTTCTGTCCTTCATTGGTCGCTTCGGTAATCGAGCCATTTTCAAAACTGCCGCCTACGTAATCGACCTTTGCTCCGATGGTAAGCAACTCCTGCGTAATTGGAAGTTCAAAGGTGGGGTTGATAACAGCCCGGTTCTCCGCAGATTCCGTAGCGTCCCAAAATCGTCTCAACAACACATTACCACTTTTGAAATAAGAATCTTCCATGTTGAAGTGCGCTTTGACCTCCGCATTGAAATAATTTTGTTGCTCGTCCATGGCATTGATCTCATCCTCGGTAAAGAATTCACTCTGGATTCCGTACCAATTGTACAGTTGGTGCTGCAAACCGATGTCCGCTCCCCAATCCATGTACCTGTCCTTTTTGGAATAGGATGCGTTTAACTTGGTATCGTAAAATTCCGTATCCAGCGGGGTTGAATCCAAATCGCCACGTGATGAGTTATGGGTAAGTCCAAAATCCAACAAATCTTCGCCACGATTGAACTCCCTACTGGTGTAAAAATCCACCAAAGCGTTGTTGTAATTGCCCAAACCTACCGATGCGTATGAATTGTACAAGGTGGGTGGTGGTGTTTTTTCCACTCCCGATGCTTTTCCTTTCGCCGGGGTAAAGGTGGATGCTACGGGCACGGAGAATATGCTGTAATTGATTTTTTTCTTTTGGAGCACAATGGAATCGTTCAAGCTTGGCGACGATTTGATCTTAAAGGCATCCGAAACGGTTGGAGAGTATGGCTTTACCACCGTTACCGTTTCTGTACCAATATTATCCTCTTCCTGGGCGATTACCACTCCGCAAAGGCTCAAAAAAAGCAATGAAAATATATAGGTTCTCTTTTGCATTTTGTGTCTCGTTTAGTTTTGATTGGGGTCTACGGATGAATTGCTTTCGGCTTCTTTGGCCTTGATGGTGGCCAACTCACTTTCTGCTTCTGAAACGATTTCGTCAAACTCGGAAAAATTGGAAATCACGCTTTCCAAAATGTAGGTGGCTTGAAAGGCATCTCCCAAATTGTAGAAGTTCTTGGCCATGATCACCAACCCTTTACCGGCCCACTCCTTGTAAGCAGCGTAATCCTTGGCCAATTTTTGAACGGACTCGTTGGATGCTTCAAAATCCTGTTCCTTATTTTTAAAATAAGCATCGTAGTACCATGCTTCGGCAGCAAGCTCCCCTGATGCAATTTGTTTCACATCCTGATAGGCCGTTTTGGCCAATTTCTCATTGTCCGTAGCAATGGCAGACCGCGCTATCATGACCTGGGCGTCACTTTTGATACGATCATCAATTTTAGTGGCGTTCAACACCTTTTCGGCATAGGCAATGGTCTGGGCATAGTCTTTTTGACCGTAATATCCCTTCATCAAATTGGACTGTGCGAAGGTCTTGTTCTCCGAAATATCCGCGGTGTTTTCCAATCTTTTCAGATAAGGAATGGCATTGGCATAATCTTGTTTTTCCACATAAATCTCGCACACGCGGGTCAGGGCCTGTTCGGTATATTCCCCATTCCCGCCATCGGCAACAGCTTTGTATTTGGGCAAAGCTTTGTCCTTTTCGCCATTGGCAAAGTAGAGTTGTGCCAAGGCAAAGTTGGCATTCTGTGCGTGTAATCCGTTGGGGAACTCTTTTAGGTAATCCTCGTATCCACGAATTGCAGCAGCCGATTTGCCCTCAATTTGTTTTCTTTCGGCGGATTCAAAACTGGCGTTGTCCAGCTCCGTATCGGTCACCTCCACAAAATCGAGGTTTCGGGCCCATGCGGCATATTCGTTTACCCTGCCCTCATCCACATAAACCAATTTGACCGTAGCCACGGCTTGTTTGGCCTCTTGGGTGTTGGGATATTTTTGTACGACTTCCTTCAACTTATCCAACGCTTGTTGGTTGCGACTGGAGTTGTAGTAGACCAAACCGGAACGCAACAATCCACGGGGCGCGAACTTGCTGCCCGAGTACTCCTCCACGATACGGTCGTAGGTCTGCAATCCCAAATTTTCTTGATTATTGTTGATATAGGAGTTGCCTAGTTCAAACAAGGCATCATCACGTAAAGAAGAGGTCGGGAACATGGTCAAAAATTCGTTGAGACCATCAATTTTGGCAGCATTGTTTCCCAAAAAGCCGTCACACAGTGTTTTTTGGAATGCCGCGTAATCCCGTTCAGGGCCGTTCATCTTTGATGATGTATCGTAGGCCTTCTTCGCCAACTGATATTTACTGTTCACAAAATAGCTGTCGCCCAACCGCAGATAACCATCATTTTTACGTTGATCATCAATGGCATTGGAACCTACCACATTCTGAAAATAGGAAATGGCATTGTTGTAATCTTTCAATTTGAAATAGGTATACCCCAAATTATAATCCAGTTGCTCATATTCCGAAAGCGATTTGGCCGCTGGAGCTTTCTGGAACCGCACAAAATCCACCAAAGCTTCCTCAAAACGGTTCAAACGATAGGCCGATTCCGCCTTCCAGTACAGCGCACGTGCCTCAAAATTAGGATTGGCAGCGCTTTTGACAGATTTGTCAAAACGTTCCCAAGCTGCTTCGTAGTCGCCGTCAATAAAAAGTTCCACCCCACGATAGTAGGCTACCTTTTGATAGGTTTCCTTGCTGGCGTAGTTCTGGTTTTCTTCCAACAACTGCATCGCACCTTCAAAATTCCGGGAGGTGATGTACGAATCCACCAACAGTTCCTGAATTTCCATTTGGTGCTCATCCTTCGGATAGGTTTCCAAATAAGTGGTCAACACTTGCGGAACGGGTTCGTAGGCATTACCGATTTCGTAGCTCAAACGGGCATAGTTCAACCAAGCATCTTTCTGGATTTCGGGGCTGTAGTCCATTTGCGAAGCATTTCGGAACGCATTCAAGGCCTCGGACTTTTTATCGAGCTTTAAATAGCATTCCGCCAAATGATAATAGGCGTTTTGGGAAACGGCATTGTTTCCGCCAATAATTTTATTGAATTGCTGAATGGCCTTTTCGTAGTCGCCCAATTTGTAGTGGCTATATCCCAACAAATAATAATCGGTATTGTTCCATTTGCCGCGTTTGCCCCTGTATTCTTCCAAATAGGGAATGGCTTCTGCATATTGTTCCAGGTTGAAATAGCTCTCACCAATAATTTTATTGAGTTCAGAAACCTCTTCTCGGTTCGATTTGGGCAGCTGCTTTTTGGCCATGGCGATGGCTTCCTCAAACTTGCCCAGCTTAAAATTCAGGTCGGCTTGATAGTACGAAAGCTTTTCATTGAGCAACTCCGGGTCCTGAATTTGGTCGAAACGTGCGCTTGCCGAATTGTAATCGTCCTGTTCGTAAGCGATATACCCTAAATAATATTTGGCCTGTGAGCCATATTTTTGGGAAGTCGTAACCTTGTTCAAATAACGCTCGGCCTCCTGCGGACGTTTGGATGCATAGAGCGCGTAGCCATTGTTGAAGTTAAAGCGGTCCCGCTCCGAGTAGGGCATGGAATTCTCATCCACCTTTTTGTACCACTTGAGCGCGTAGGGATATTTTCCGGTTTCGAAATAATAGTCGGCCACATCCAAAAAGGCGGAATTCCGCTTGGTGGACGTAGGATAGCGCTCCACAAAATCCTCCATCATTTTGTCGGCACCACGCTGGTTCAACCGAATAGCGGCATTGGCAGCATAGTAGGCACTATTGGCCTCGGTTTCGCCATCTTTGGTGTTGGCCTTGACCGATTCGAAAATGTTTTGTGCGGCTTGATACTGACCATTGTTGTAGAGGGCCAATGCATCTTGATACGCTTTATTTTCGTGGGTGTATATTTTGGTTTCCTGTGCGGAAAGCACAAAAAAAGTTCCCATTAAAATGGGAAACAGTAGGAGGTTTTTTCGATTCATAGTGTTCTACGCTCTTCTCGATTGACTGTACTCATAACGTCAAAATTAAGGCCAAAGTATATTTTTAATGTCATTTGACGAAATTTACGATGCGCTGTTGGACGAATCAGGCCGAATTGGTACTTTTGATTGGTCTGTGAATAAATTTTGCTTCTCACAGCGATTTCAACCTCAACATACTAGGGCCCAACAGGGTCAGAAATAAAAATGGCCATGCCTTTGGGCGTTGTCCAACTGTTTAACTTTAATTTGGTTGAAATGACATATTTGATTGCCCTCCCCATGCTGATTTTGTTGCTAGGAATTCTACTGTTCAACAATCTCATCAGCAAAAAAAACAAGGTCGAAGAAGCGTACAGTGGCATTGATGTGATGCTCAAAAAAAGAACAGACCTGATTCCCCGCTTGGTCAATACGGTGAAAGGATCCATGCAGCACGAGCGTGAAACGCTTACCGAACTCACTCAACTACGGGAAAAACTCTTGAACAAGGATACTTCGCCCAATGACCGGTTTACGATGGAAAACCAACTAGGAAAACTTTTGGGAAACATACAGCTACGGGCAGAAGCCTATCCTGAACTCAAGGCCAATCAGAATTTTGCGCTGCTACAAAACAGTCTTAACGAAATGGAAGAACAATTATCCGCAGCTAGGCGTGCCTACAACGCGGCGGTGAATTCATTTAACAATGGTATGGAGATGTTCCCTTCCAATATCGTTGCAAAACTGATGGGCTATACCAACAGAACACTTTTCACCATCGAACCTGCAGAGGCTAAAGCCCCTGAAGTATCGTTCTAAAACAAGGGATGGTGGAAAACAAACAGAAATTGTTGGACAAAGTGGCTCCTTTGCTCCAAAAAGCTGAGATTGTCAGAAAAAAGTATTGATTTTACCAAGCAGTTTACAACAAGCTAATCCTCATGTTTTTACTGGGCATGCTGAGTTTGGTCTTGATGGTTTTCTTTAACAATATCGGTTTCAGCAGATGGATGGCGCGGGTTATGCCTGCTCAAAATTTTGGGGTCATACAGTTTGCCATTATTGCCTATTGGCTTCTGTTCTTTGTTTTGATGATAGCCTCCTATCGCTTCAAAAACAAGTTCAAACAAGCTGAACGGGAGATTCTAAAAATAGCTTTGGATGACATCGCCCCCGAATTCAAATTTGAGTCACATCAACAAATCCCCCCACAACACATTGCCGAGAGCAAGTTGCTTCCCAGTTTTACCCCAGCAAAGAGGAATAAAAAGTTGCCCAGCCTTCATAACCTCAACTTTGGAGTATTACGGGGAAAAGTCGGCAATTCTTCTATTCTGATGGGAGATGTCAACATCATCAACCAAGGGACTTACAATTCCTACCTCATGTTCATTCCCTTGCTCCCGCACTTATTGGTCACTTATAATTTAGTAAGGCCGTTGTTATCCAAACACCGTTCCACAGATTATTTCGGAAGTCATTTTGTGGGGATGTTTGCCGTGGTGGATTTCCCCAAAAAATTCAAGGGCCATACCGTAATCCTACCCGACACCTTGGAGAAACGGGTTGGATATGTAGCCCATACCCTCCAAAGTCTCAACCTAACCAGAGGCCAACTGGTGAAGATGGAGGATCCTGAGTTTGAAAAGCATTTTGTCGTCTACAGTACCGACCAAATCGAAGCTCGTTATCTACTTTCGCTATCGTTGATGCATCGAATTACCCAACTCCGTCAAAAAATAGACAAGCCCATTCTTCTGTCGTTCCACCGCAACAAACTGTACTTAGGCGTGCGGCACGCCCATGGTTTTTTAAGTTTGGACAAGAGAAAAAGTCTTATAGGTACCGATGTGTTCGGTATGCTGTACGAGGATATTACCACGGCCATTGGCATAGTGGAAGACCTGAATCTCAACAGGAACATTTGGAATACCGAAGCCCCTGTAGCTTCAAATTAAAATACCGATAAAGGTTCCATTTTGATAGGGCGTACCAAATTTTCAAATACTTTTGTATAACCATTGAAATGAAATTATGCCCGAGACCATCGTAAAATTACAAGACGTAGCCGTATTCCAAAACGAGAACTTAGTCCTCAACCATATTGATTTAGAGGTGAAAAAAGGGGAGTTTGTATATGTCATCGGGAAAACGGGGAGCGGGAAAAGTAGTTTTATGAAAACCCTCTATGCCGATTTACCCCTTAGGCAAGGAACTGGACAGGTGGTTGATTTTGATTTAAAAACCTTAAAGGAGCGTGATATTCCTTTCTTACGGCGGAAACTCGGTATTGTTTTTCAAGATTTTAAACTGCTTCCCGATAGAAATGTGAACAACAACTTAAAGTTTGTGCTGAAGGCTACCGGGTGGAAAGACCCCAAAAAGATGGACGATAAGATCGAAGAGGTGTTGAACAAGGTGGGTATGAAAACCAAAGGTTTTAAATTTCCCCACGAACTTTCCGGAGGAGAACAACAACGTATCGCCATTGCAAGGGCCCTTCTAAACGACCCCGAACTCATTCTGGCCGATGAGCCTACTGGAAACCTGGACCCTCAGACCAGCGTAGAGGTAATGAAGGTGCTACAGGATATCAACCAGAACGGACGCACCATTATTATGGCCACGCACGACTACGCCTTGATCCTCAAGTATCCGCACAAAACCCTAAAATGTGATGGCAGCAAGGTATTTGAAGTCATCCAAAAGGCTGTGTAGCGGGCTATTCCATTGCTTGTCAGACGATTTCCAAAACAATTACGGGATGCGCAAAAGTTTTTGTTACTTTGTCTAAACTAATTTTGCTTCCCATATATGGAAATTCTTGGAATTGATATTGGCGGATCGGGCATTAAAGGTGCCCTCGTAAACGCCGAAACCGGAGAAATGTTGACAGAGCGTTTCCGAATCCCAACCCCAAAATCCAAAAAACCCAAAGATATGGCCAAAGTAGTGGCCAAAATTGTGGACCACTTTAATTATGAAGGTCCTGTTGGGTGTGGATTTCCATCCATAGTCAAAAATGGGGTATGCAAATCTCCTGGAAACTTAGATCCCAGTTGGGTAGGTGTCAATATCGACGAATTGTTTACCGAGTATACGGGACATGAATTTACCGTACTCAACGATGCCGATGCTGCGGGCTACGCCTCCATGAACTACGGAGTGGGCAAAGGAAAGGATGGCTTTGTGGTAATGATTACCATAGGTACCGGTCTTGGTAGTGGTGCCTTCTATAATGGCGTTTTGATTCCAAACTTTGAATTGGGCCAGATTCCCTATAAGAAATTCAAAAAAATTGAAAAGTGGGCCGCTGCCTCTGCCAAGGAACGCGAAGATTTGAGCTTTAAAAAATGGGGTAAGCGCTTCAATAAATTTTTGGAACTCGTAGAGCTTATCGTTTGTCCAGATTTGATTATTGTAGGTGGGGGAACTTCGAAAAATTGGGAAGAATTCAGTCATCGCATCAAAATTGATACAGAAGTGGTCAAAGCCGAGTTGATGAACCACGCAGGTATCATCGGCGCTGCGGTAGCTTGTTTGCGCGAACAGCACCACGGGCATTTGCATTAGTCTTTGGATTCTGGGCCTTAAGAATGGCAGATAAACTAAATAAATGGATTCCGTGTCAAGGCACGGAATGACAACCGCCTTATCTAAAACAAAAAAGCGAATGAAGAATGCTCCTCACTCGCTTTTTTTATGCTCAAAAGTGATTTACAATTTAGACCACTTTATTTCTTTTTCTGTCCACCTCTTTTAGATAGATTTTTCGAATCCTCAAGTGGTTTGGCGTTACCTCTACATATTCATCCTTTTGGATGTATTCCAAGGCTTCTTCCAATGAAAACTTGATGGCTGGAACGATTTTTGCCTTTTCATCGGCACCGGACGAACGCACGTTCGACAACTTTTTGGTCTTGGTCACGTTCACGGTCATATCGTCTTGACGGGAGTTTTCCCCGATTACCTGCCCTTCGTAAATTTCCTCTCCCGGGTCGATAAAGAACTTTCCTCTTTCCTGAAGCTTATCAATAGAATACGGAATTGCGGTTCCATTTTCCATGGAAACCAAAGACCCGTTCAAACGCTGGGCGATATTTCCTTTCAAAGGTTGATATTCAAAGAATCGGTGAGCCATAATGGCCTCACCAGCCGTAGCGGTCAACAATTGGTTTCTTAGTCCGATGATGCCCCTCGATGGAATGATGAATTCACATACCATTCGGGAACCACGGGCTTCCATACTGGTCATCTCCCCTTTCCGGATGGATACCATTTCAACCGCTTTTCCAGATACTTCTTCAGGCAAATCGATGGTCAAGTGCTCCACGGGCTCACATTTTACCCCATCAATCTCCTTGATGATAACCTGTGGCTGTCCAATTTGAAGCTCATACCCTTCCCTACGCATGGTTTCAATCAATACAGAAAGGTGCAATACCCCACGACCGTATACTAAAAACTTGTCCGCGCTATCGGTTTGTTGAACCCGAAGTGCCAAGTTTTTCTCCAACTCCTTATCCAAACGCTCCTTGATGTGACGGGAGGTAACAAACTTTCCATCCTTACCAAAAAACGGGCTATCGTTAATGGTGAAAAGCATACTCATCGTAGGCTCATCAATGGCTATGGTCTTTAGTTTTTCAGGGTTTTCGATATCGGCAACGGTATCACCAATTTCAAATCCTTCCATACCCACAATGGCGCAAATATCACCGGCCTTTACTTCTTCAACCCGTAAACGGCCCAATCCTTCAAATGTGTACAGCTCCTTGATTCTTGACTTGACAACCGAACCATCCCGTTTGACCAAGGAAACTTGTTGCCCTTCGCGTAAAGTTCCCCTCTGCAATCTTCCAATGGCGATTCGTCCCGTAAAGGAAGAATAATCCAAGGACGTGATCAACATTTGGGTAGAGCCTTCCTGGGGTTTAAATTCAGGAACGTGCTCAATCACCATATCCAATAAGGGTTCAATACTGTCGGTCGGCTTTTTCCAGTCCTCGCCCATCCAGTTATTCTTGGCAGAACCATACACTGTTGGGAAATCGAGCTGCCATTCCTCGGCGCCCAATTCGAACATCAAATCGAATACTTTTTCGTGTACTTCTTCTGGCCTACAGTTGTCCTTGTCCACTTTATTGATCACCACACAAGGCTTCAAACCAAGGTCAATCGCCTTTTGAAGCACAAAACGGGTCTGTGGCATGGGCCCTTCAAAGGCATCTACCAACAACAAAACTCCGTCGGCCATGTTCAAAACACGCTCTACCTCACCACCAAAATCGGCGTGACCAGGGGTATCTATAATGTTGATTTTAGTGTCTTTGTAAACAACGGAAACGTTTTTGGATACGATAGTGATTCCACGCTCCCTTTCCAGGTCGTTGTTGTCCAAAATAAGGTCGCCCTTGTTCTCGTTTTCACGGAACAATTGGCAGTGGTACATAATTTTATCGACCAAGGTAGTCTTACCGTGGTCTACGTGAGCAATGATTGCGATGTTTTTAATTTTGGACATAACCTAAATTTTAAGCCCGCAAAGATACTCCTATTTTTCATTGGGCAATACACCCAAATGTTATTTTTATCTTATTGATTTTGTGGGAGTTCCAAACTTATAGACCCACACACCATCGCTTTTCGCTGATAATCCAGCCGATACTGAGGTTGACTACGGGCTGAATACTGCCTTTAAAGGGTCCGACGTAGTACCCTGCACCGGCATCGATGGAGAAACTAAAGCCGGAATCAAAACTGCGCTGAATGCCGTAGACCAGTCCACCGTAGCCATGCACGCCTTCCACCAAACGGCCTTCGACCACGCGGCTGCCGGGTGAAAAAATAGCAACGGATGGTGCAATATAGTTTCCGGAATTGCCGTAAATAGAGCGGCGTCTTCGTTGACGGCTATTGAGGTTGTGGTAGTATCTGTTCTGAACGGTGATGGCCGGAAAAAAGTCAAAATCTTCCAAGGGCTGGGAGCTTGCGGGTTCCAAAGCGGCCTGATATGCCACTCGAATATCCAAGGTACTGTTGACCCCAAGGGCCATTTCGTATTCGATACCGGGGTTAAAGGCATTGAGCTTGAACTGACGGACCTCGCAATTGGTACCGTATTGGGCGTTTGCATAACAGCTTGCGAAGAGCCAAGCCAAAAGTAGGAATCGGCGCATGTAGGTTAATTTGGTATTAGTATAACCTCAAGTTTACTGAAAAAGTATGTTGGAGGGTATAATTCTGTTATGATGGCTAAAATCCGTTATTTTAGAAGTTTTAACCTTGTGCTCAACATGAAAAAAACAATTCTATACATTTTTGCGATTATTGGAATTATAAGTTTGATTTCAAAAATGGTCGGATTCTATCAGACTGAAAAACTGACTCGTGAATACTGGAAGAATTGTGAAAAGGTTGAAATTGGAATGACATTGAATGAGGCTCGTGAAATAATTGGTGATTTGAAATACAAATATTGGACTCAACACCAAAATTCTGGTGGAATAATGGTTTCTGAAATTCAAGGTGAACTTAAATATACATTGGAATATCCTATGGTATTTGCTGGTTCAGATAATATGCGATTGGAATTTGACCCTAATACGTTACGAGTGACAGATATTTTTTGTGGAGAATAAAAATCAATCACTTGCCGTAGCCAAGGTGGCAACCACCAAACAAATTTTGAAGCCTCAATAAAATGTATTTACTTTGTAATAACATTTTAGACTTATGGAAACATCAATCATCAAAATAGGAAATTCAAAAGGACTTCGTTTAAGCAAGACCATTTTGGAAAAATATAATATTAAGGACAAGGTGGAACTTATTCTTGAAGAAGAACAAATCATTCTCAAACCCATCGCTTTGCCACGCAAAAATTGGGAGAAAGAATTTAAGAAAATGAGTGAAAACGGGGACGATAAATTACTTATGAACGATGTGTTCGATGACGAAAGCCTTGAGGAATGGAATTAAAGCAATATGCAATCGTTCTTGTCAACCTTGACCCGACCATCGGAAGCGAGATAAAAAAAACAAGGCCTTGCGTCATCATTTCGCCAAATGAAATGAACAAATACCTCAACACCATCGTGCTTGCTCCCATAACAACCAACCTTAAAAAGTATCCAACACGAGTTGCCGTAAAACACAACGAAAAAAAGGGAATGATTGCCATTGACCAGATAAGGACAGTGGACAAAATCCGAATCATCAAGGTTTTTGAACCTCTTTCAAAATCCGAAATTGAAAAATGTAAGGGGGTTATCAAAGAAACTTTTGTGGACTAGCTTGCCGATGCAACTTGTAAAAAATGTCACCAAGGAAATGGTATGACAAACCATTATCGTACACTAAAAGTCGCTCCAAAAATCACTTTTAACCCTAAAAACGGTCCTTTTCCTTCCGTTTGGTGGCTACCCATCCAAAAATCATATTGATTAAGGGGTCATACCTTGGTGGCCCTTAAGCAACATTTTCATATACAAAATTTTTACTTACTTTTGACGTTAGTAACGTAAAGCAAAAGTATGGTTATTTCATTTGGCTCGAAAGAAACCGAAATGATTTGGAACGGTGTCCGAGTTAAAAAAATACCTATTGAAATTCAAAACGTTGGACGTCGGAAATTGAGAATGCTCAACAACTCGCAAGACATTTTGGACTTGAGAGTTCCGCCTTCAAACCGACTTGAAAAATTGTCCGGAAATCTAAAGGACTTTTACAGTATTCGAATTAATAAACAATGGCGAATCATTTTTAAATGGAACAACGGTAACGCAAGCGAAGTGGAAATTATCGACTATCACTAAAAAGAAAAAAATGGAAAAGTTGGCCAATATACATCCCGGAGAAGTTTTGAATCTGGAATTTCTGGAACCACTGGAAATTTCGGCTTACCGGCTTTCAAAAGACCTGAAAATTCCTCAAACTAGAATTTCTGAGATTATTAAGGGACGTCGCAGAATAACAGCGGATACTGCACTTCGACTAGGTAAATATTTTGGAAACTCAGCTAAGTTTTGGCTAGGGTTGCAAGATGATTTCGATATCGAAGAAGAGCGAGAAGAAAAGAAAGCGGAGCTGGATAGCATCGAAAAGTTTGACAATAAAAATGTTGCCTAACACGGTATACCATTATTGCTAAATGGAATAATTGGCGAATTAATTGAGTACTAGCAGAAATCCCAACTTCGAGAAAAAATATTCTAGGGAGAATTTTAACCCTAAAAACGATTCTTTTTCTTCCGTTTGGTGGCTACCCATCCTAAAGTCACATTGATCAGAGGGCCATAGCCACTCGGCACACCATCGCCACGATAATAGCCGGCACCGAGTTCCACGTTAAAATTGAAGCCTTTTTCGTAGGTACGTTGAATGCCGTACACCATCCCAAAGAATCCGAGATTAAAGTCACCTACGGCGTCAACATTTGTCGAAATCTGCAATTGTGAAAAGAAAATCGCCTGCGCTGCTGCAATGTAGTTGCCCGAATTGCCCGATGTGTTTTTGTCCATCCCTGTCCTCCTATTAAAATTATGATAGTAGCGATAGCGGTTGTTCATGGCCAATCCGAACACATAACCTTCTTCATAAGTGGCCAAGCCAAAACCTAGGTTGGAGGAAACACTTTGGTTCTTAAAAAGTCCCAATTCATAGGTGAATCCCGGGCTCAATAAATTCAATTGAAATTGGTGCCGCTCCAGGTGTACCAAATCAAATGTACCTCCCCGCTCTTGCCATTGCGCATTGGAAAGTAATGGAATCAAACAGAGAGTCAGCAAAATTATTTTGTATTTCATAGTTGATGGTTTATCTAGATAAATCTAAAAAGGATGCCACGGTTAAATACTATCTTTGTGCAAACTTTAAGAAATGGACATCACAAAAATCCCACAGCTAAAACATACGGACAGTAATAATTTTTTCTTGTTGGCGGGCCCCTGTGCCATTGAGGGCGAGGACATGGCCATGCGCATTGCAGAAAAAGTGGTCGGCATTACGGACAAGCTGCACATCCCCTACGTTTTTAAAGGAAGTTTTAAAAAAGCCAACCGTAGCCGGATTGATTCCTTTACCGGGATTGGTGATGAAAAAGCCTTAAAGATCTTAAAAAAAGTATCGGACACCTTTGGTGTTCCTACCATTACGGATATCCATGAAATTTCCGATGCCGCCATGGCAGCAGAATATGTGGATGTCCTACAGATCCCGGCCTTTTTAGTGCGACAAACTGATTTGGTGGTGGCCGCCGCCGAAACGGGCAAGGTGGTCAATTTAAAGAAAGGGCAATTTATGAGCCCCGAAAGCATGAAACATGCCGTGGCAAAAGTAATCGACTCGGGCAATGAGCAAGTTTGGATAACGGACCGTGGCACCATGTTCGGGTATCAGGATATGATTGTGGATTTTCGCGGTGTTCCCACGATGAAGCAATACGCTCCCGTGGTGTTGGATGTGACCCATTCCTTACAACAGCCCAACCAATCTTCCGGGGTAACGGGCGGTAGGCCAGCACTCATAGGCACCATGGCCCGCGCTGGAATCGCTGCGGGTGTGGATGGACTTTTTATGGAGACCCATTTTGACCCGGCCAACGCGAAAAGTGATGGCGCCAATATGTTGGATTTAAGTTTATTGGAAAAATTATTGACCGATTTAACAGCCATCCGAAAGACCATTAACTCACTATAACCCTTTATCGTTTATAAAAACCTTTGTGCTTTTGGGCGTAACATTCCTGCAATACGTCCACCAACACCTCTTGGTCGATTTCTTCCAAGGTAGCATACCGTAGGGATTTGACCACTTTTCGGTTCTCCGTAACCATTTTATCCAAATGCAGGGTCAAATGGGCCGAGTTCCAAAATGCGATGTCCACATAGCGTTTTTTTTGGGAAACATTCAAGTAGCAAATGGGCTGTTTACCCGCATAAAAACAAGGAATATTCCATTTATACTTCATATCCACTTGGGGCACTACTGATTCGATTACCGTTTTTAGGTGCAATAAAATGCTTCTAAAAGGTTCTTTTTGGTTGATAATATAGTCTTCGGCTGGATTCATAATCGTCAACTACTACGCCTTTACTTACGTTTGAACAATTTCTTCACCAACTGCATCAACAGCACGGCCACAAGACCAATCGCCAATCCCAGTACAAATTCCTTTAGCATGGTGGGCCAGGAAGGAACTAAATGATGAAAAAAGTCGATGTTATGGTTAAAAATTCCACCCGATACCAAGAGTAATGCCAAGGTACCTACAACGGACAATCCTTTAATGATCTTGGGAAGTGCATTGACCAACACTAGGCCTACCTTATCCGAAAAACTATCCGTTCGCTCATTTAGGTTGATGAGTCGATACCCATAATCATCCATTCTGACGATCAATGCCACAATACCGTATACGCCAACAGTGGCCAACAGCGCCACCACGGAAACCGTCACGATTTGAATGGTCAGGGTTTCATTGACCACGGTACTCAATGCAATTATGACAATTTCCACGGAGAGGATAAAATCTGTAATGATGGCCTGTTTGATTTTTTTCTTTTCCAGCTCGGGCAATTCCTCCTCTGGAACTTCCGTGGGGTCGTCATACTGCTCTTCCTCCTTTCGATGGAATAGGTACTCGTATACTTTTTCCGCTCCTTCATAAGCCAAATAAATACCGCCAAGGATAAGAATGATGGTGATGGCTGTGGGCAAATAAGCACTAAGCAAAAAAGCCACGGGGAGAATGATCAATTTGTTCAAAAAAGAGCCCTTTGTTATGGCCCAAAGCACGGGAATCTCCCTGCTGGCCAAAAAGCCTGTCGCTTTCTCTGCATTTACGGCCAGGTCGTCGCCCAAAATGCCCGCTGTTTTTTTGGTCGCTACCTTGCTCATGGTCGCCACATCGTCCATGAGGGCGGAGATATCATCCAATACTGCAAAAAATCCAGAAGCCATAGTAATATTTAATGGTTAGTGTATTCGTCTTCTTTGAAGACAAAATAAACAAATACCTCACTAACAAACTGTATGGGTTATCTTAAAAAATTAGAAACTTAGGGATTTAAGCGCCTTCCATGGACAACAAAGTGGCTGCCCAAATGATTAAGGAAGAAAAGAAGATTCCGATGGTATTGGCTGCAAAGGCTTCGCGCTTCTTCATTTTAAAAAGATAGGCGGCGATACTCCCGGCATAGACTCCGGTTCCCGGCAAAGGTATCATCACAAAAAGTACAATCCCCAAAAAACCAAAGCGCTGTATCTTTTTTCCTGAGCCCTTTTTGGCACGTTGCCCAACAAAAACGGCCGACTTTTTATAAAATCGCCATTTGATCAAGTGGCGGTTGATGTATTCCAGAAAGAACATCATGAGGGGAAACACCAGCACATTGGCTCCAAAGCAAACGATAAACACCAGATATTCATTGGCACCTTGGTAAATCCCGTAGGGAATACCAACTTTTGCCTCTCCGAATGGGGAAAGGCTCCAAAGTGCCGCTATGAGTAAATCGATATGCAAGTTGTACAGGTTTAGAACTTGCAAAAATATTCAGGTTTAAGCTAACCTGCCCTCTCAAAACCCTTAAATATTTACTAATTGTGATTTTAGAATCGGCCCATGGTGATTTACGCCACCGAAGAGAAAGGACCTCCATTGATGACCACATCAAATTCGGGCAGCAGTTGGCGAATATATTCGATGGGTGTTTTTTCGGAAATATACACCCATTTTTTATCCACGTTCACATCAAAATGAAAACTGGTAAAGTCGGTATCCTCATCCAAACGGGACAACAAAAACCTTGTGATTTTTGGCCGTAGGCTGTATTCCATATCGATACAGGTCCGTTGCATTGCAGGACTGTCGTCCCCAGAAAATACCCAATTGAACTTCACGTGCCTTTAAAAAGTTTAAGAGATACAATATACTAAAAAACAACCCATTACCAACTTTTCGGGAATGTTTTTGGATATACGATCACCCTTGTCCGTCCACATAATCCTGAAGGTAGGCGTAGCGGGGGGTCAGCCTTCCATTTTGGGTCATGCGGGCCCTATGGAGAATGCCATCCTTATCGCTGTTAAAAAAGGAAGGGATAACGTGTTTGGAGAAGGCTTCTCCAAAACCAACGCTGGCATCCCGTGGCAACTCGCAGGGAAGGTTGTCCACGGCCATTACGGCAATGGCATTATCTGTCTTAAAATCTGTTTCCGATTCGGTTTCCGGGTCATAGCCGTAAATGGGCTCCGCTATGGTGGAGGGACGAATGGTACTGGCCACGGGACCATCGATATCGCAACTGATATCGGCCACTACTTTTATCTTAAAATCGGGATGTTTGGCATCTTCGCGTGTGTACAGGTAGGGTGCGCCATCCCCATAAAAATGCCCAGCAATATAAAAATCGGTAACCTTGGCGTAGCGAAAAAAGTCGGACTGATACTCTCCCGGATTGTGAAAAAAATCGGTCTTGTTACCTTTTATCCCATCCTTGCGTTTCACGTAGTAAGAAACATCGATTTGGCAGTACACGGGTTCTTGAAAATTAGTTGTAAGGTATTCGTTCGAAGAAACCTCCCTCAATCCCATGGCGTCCAACATTTCTTTGGCGCCGTTGCCCACACGTCCTCTTCCGGTAAGCAATATTTTGATGTTGGGCAGTTGTATTTTCTTGAGTTCCGCAATCAACGCTTGTTGGTCCAAAAGTGATTCGGCCTTGGGCAATTGGTAGCGGTCGTATTTAAGACCATAGGCCCTAAAGCCGTTATAGGCACCAACAATACCAGCATACCGGCCAAAGGCCACCAATCTTGCCCCTTTGGAATTGGTGATGACCTCGTGGTCGTACAATTCGATGTTCTTTTCTAAAATGGCTCTTAGCAAGTCCCGATTATAGGGTTGTTTTTTGATGGTATGGGAAAAGAAAAAGTATTTTTTGTTGGGAATCAGTGCATCGATAGGGACTTCCTTTACGCCGAGCAGTACATCGCAGGAATCCATATCGGTTACCACAGGGATACCTTTTTCGGTATATTCACTGTCCGAAAACACCCGAATTGGGGAAGATTCCACGTTAATTTCGGCGGCTGGGTATTTGGAAAGGACATTTTGGCATTCTGCTGGTGACAGGACCACCCTACGATCGGGCGGATTTTTGCGCTCCCTGATGATTCCGAACTTCATATGGTATTTTTGGTATAATTGTTGACCAAAATAAGGGGAAAAGGTTGGGCAAGCAAACTTTTTATGGTTTGATGGTTATGCCTTACCTTTGCCGACCGCGTTAGGGATAGAGGCGATATCCTTTTTTTGTTATTCGACTACTTTCTGTTTCTCGACTGTGCTCGAAATGACAGAAAAAGATAAAGCCGATAGCCCGACCGAAACGTTGCGAAGCAATGTTTTGGGTACGCCCACACTTTGACTGCACTATGCGCAGGCCAAGTTCTTTGATAAAAAAGTGAGTAGGATGAGGTCCCGAAACAAGTTCGGGACGTAATTCGATTACGCAAATTAGAAATTTGCTATCTCATTACGGGGCCGACCGGTTTTGACAGCAAGACCAATGGCGATGTAAGCATGCCGAGCGCTGGGATATAGCTCGTTAATCTCATGTTTCACACTTTTAATTGGCGAAAATAATTACGCTCTTGCCGCATAATCTGAATTATAGTAGGATATGCCTCGTCCCTACAAGGTAGGGAAGCGAGATGTTCCTGAATAGCCCTTGTTGACGGCGATTCGTTTAGGAGCACCAAAAAAGTCAACAAAAGGGTGTTCGTTCGCTTTGGCGACACCTCTAAAACCAAAGAAGCTAAGTGTATATTAGGCCGTATCTGGTCAGGTATGCATCGAAAATGAAGCAGATACTAAGCATGTAGAAAGCATGGTTATTGCTTGTTTGGACGAGGGTTCGAATCCCTCCGGCTCCACTAAAACACCATCAAAACACAACAACAAACCTGTAAATTACTGATTTACAGGTTTTTTTATTTTATTTAGTTTCATTTAACATCAAATAATTTCATTGAAAAGGTGACCTATTCGGTGAGCATTTAATTAGCTGGAAACGCCGGACATAGTATACCACCCTCGCCGGGTTAAAGTGACCATAGCTGGCCGGACGAAAGTGACCCACCCCCGCCGGGCCAAAGTGACCCACCTTTAGATTAGATCTATCTGTAAA